>ERZ773060.166-NODE-166-length-30356-cov-12.8638_pt1 | contig 30356 bp, 20 predicted proteins | sample MGYA00580628_ERZ773060 | MGnify/ENA primary metagenome ERZ773060 (study PRJEB29015, sample SAMEA2738019) | human oral metagenome | biome: human oral; feature: human-associated habitat; material: dental | place: China | collected 2045 ... | reverse complement strand
CTTTTCGGCGAGGACGTCCATAGCGGCGTCGGCGTAGACGGTGAAAGGCCTTTCCGCCCCTTCCCGATACCAGTTCCATGCGGCCGCCAGCAGTCCCGAGACGACGGCGCTCGAGGCGATCAGGCCGTCAGCGTAGTCCGCCCTCCCGCTGTCCTTTAGGGTCCGGGCGAGCTTGTCGATGAGTTCGGTGACCAAGGTCGACGCCGCCGATCGGAGCGCGGGGACCTCGAAGTACAGCCGCACCCGCTGCACGGTCTCCTGGCGGTCGCGCACGAAATGCTCCTCGGCGATTGCCCGGACGGCCTCTCGCAGAGCGTCGAGGAGCCTCGCGCCGTCGGCGAGGGCGCCGGCCACCGTGCTCATGAGCAGGTCGTCGTGCTCGTCTTGCAGCACCAAGCCCTCCTTCGTCCCGAAATATCGATAGACGGTCGAAGGGGAGACGTCGGCGCGGTCGGCGATCTGCTCGATCGTCACGTTGTCGTATCCGTCTGTTGAAAACAGCTCAAGGGCGGCCGACTGTATGCGGTGCATGGCAGCCGCCTTTTTCCGTTCGCGCAATCCCCGCTGTGCCATCGCACCTCCTTGTCGATGCCACTTTACAGCCTTGTCGCATTCACGGCCTTGTCGTCGCCCTGCGCCGGTGGTAGCGTCTCTTTTATGAGAGAGTCACTTTCAAATGATAGTAACAATCAAATTCTTGTCGAAGGGGCGAATTTGACGAAGGCTTTCGGCAGAGTCCAGGCGCTCGACGGGCTGAACCTGAGCGTGAAGGCAGGCTCCGTCCACGGCTTTCTCGGCCCCAACGGCGCCGGAAAGACGACGGCGATCCGGGCGATTCTCGGCCAGATTCGGCTCGACGGCGGCCGTTTGCGCGTGTTTGGCCTCGATTCCGCGAAGGAAGCGGTCGACGTCCGTCGGCGTCTCGCCTACGTCCCCGGGGACACCGTGCTGTGGCCCAACCTCACCGGAGGCGAATGCATCGACATTCTCGGACGCATGCAGGGCAGCATCGACGCCGCCCGCAGAGCCGAGCTCATCGAACGCTTCGAACTCAACCCCCGAATGAAAACGCGCACGTACTCGAAGGGGAACCGCCAAAAGGTCGCCCTCGTCGCTGCCCTCGCCACGCGGGCCGAACTCCTGCTCCTCGACGAGCCGACGTCGGGCCTCGACCCCGTCATGGCCGAGCGCTTCGTCGAAACGGTCCGCGAGGCGCAAGGCTCCGGGGCGACGGTGCTGCTGAGCAGCCACATCATGAGCGAGGTCGCGGCGCTGTGCGACACGGTCACCGTCCTTCGGCGCGGGCGCGCCGCGTATTCGGGAAACCTCGAAGGGGTGCGCTCCAGGGCCGACGTCGCCGTCTCGGCCGTCGGCAGAACGGGGGAGGCGATCACCCTGAACGTGCCCTCCGCCGAGGCCGACTCCGCCATCGCCGGCCTCTTGAAAGGAGGAGCGTCGATACGAAAGGTCGAAAGCTCCCTGGAGGCGGCCTTTCTCAGCTTCTACGGAGGCGAGAAATGAGCGGGCCGCGCCGGGCGCTTTGGACGCTCACATGGAAGGCCCACGGCCGAAGGCTTCTCGCCTGGCCCCTGGCTTGGACCGCCCTGGTGCTCGCCTTGGCGTCGGCGACGAGGTCTCTCTACCCCGACGGCGCGAGCCGACTGCGCTACGCCTCGACCATCGGCTCCTCGCGCATTCAAGAGCTGTTCAACGGGCGTGGCTACGATCTGACCTCCGCGGGCGGAATCGAGGCCTTCGAGGTCGGCATGTTCGGGCTCGTCCTCGTCCCCGTCGGCGCAAGCCTGCTCGCCGTCCGCCTCATGCGAGCCGAGGAGGCACTCGGCCGATGGGAGGTCGTCTCGGCCGGAGGCTACGGGAAAACCGCGCCGACGGCGGCCGCCATGGCGGCGCAGGCGTGTTCAACCTCCCTCTTCGGGGCCGCGAGCTTTGCGGGTCTCCTCCTGTTTGGCTTTCCCGCCGCCGGCGCCGCAAAATACTGCCTCATTCTCTGCCTGTTCGCGCTCGTCTTCGCGGCGGCAGCCGCCCTGTTGGCTCAGACGGTCGCGGACGCCAAAGCAGCGGGAACCGCAGTGCTGGCGTGGGTCATGTTCTGCTACCTCGTGCGCGCGGCAATAGACGGACGGCGCCTGCCCGCGACCTGGCTCACACCCATGGGCTGGCTGGCTGAAGCCCGTCCGTGGGGAACGAGCCGCCTGTGGCCCTACGCCGCCTGCGCAACGGCGGCCGCCGCACTGGCTGCGGCCGCCCTCGCGCTCTGTCGCGTCCGCGACCTCGGAGGCGCCGCGGTCTCGCCGAGGCCCGGAAGGGCCGGCGCGGCGCCGTGGATTCGAGGCACGCGCTACGTGTGGCGCCTCACGCGCTCCGGCGCCGCCGGGTGGTGCGCGGCGGCGGTTTGCTGGGCGGCGCCGGTCGGAGCCATGGGAGACGAGATAGACGTCTGGGTCGAACAAAACCCGGGCATCGCCGAGCTTTTCGGAGGGCACGCGCCGCGCGACTTCATGTCCGTTCTGGCCGTCGGGATCATCGGGCTTCTCGCGCTCGCGGCCGGGCTGGCGACCGCGGCCGAATTGCGCGGCGAAGAGGCGAGCGGAAGGCTTGGGCTCGTGTGCTCCACGCGCTGCGGCTACGCGAGCGTCGTGCGAGCCTGGTTCGCCCAATCTGTCCTCGCAGCCGCGGCAGTGGCCGCATCAGGCGGTTTCGCCTACTGGATTTCCATCGGAGCGTCCACCGGCAAATGGGAGCTTTCCTCTTCTTTGGGGGCCGCGGCGCTCCTGCTCGTTCCCATAGTCGCAGTGCTTGCCGGCGCCTTCGCCGTTTTCTCCTATGCGCCGAAAGCGTGGGCAGCCGTGTGGGCCCTCGCCTGCTGGATCGCCGTCGTCGAGATCTTGGCCGACCCCCTTGACCTTCCCGAATGGGGGCGAAAGCTCTCGCCCCTCTACCTCGTGGGCAGGGTTCCCATGGAAAGCCCGTCGTGGATCGCGACGGGATGCATTGGCGCCGCGGCCCTCGCCTTGGCGCTCGCGGGCGTCAAGGCGCGCCCCCGCGATTTGGCGGCGGGGTGAGGGCACAGCCCGGCAGCCCGGTTCGCGCTTTCCGGCAGCGGGAATAAAACGCCGTCCGGCAGCGGGCGGCGGCGCAAAACCTCGGATCCGCTGCGGCCCCGGACGTGAAACGGAGCAGCCTGCCATGCGGCGGAAGGCGTCAAACCGCGTCCCAGCCGAGGATCGCCGCGAGAATGTCGAGGCGCGGCCGGGTCACCGCGGCGTCGGCGGCGGCGAGCACCGCGGGCTTTGCGCACACGGCGACGGAAAGCCCGGCGATCTCCATCATCGACAGGTCGTTGGCGCCGTCGCCGGCAGCCACGGTTTCAGACAGGTCGATCCTCTCGCGCGGCGAAGGGCGCCCCCGAGAACGAAAGTCTGCACCCCCGGCCCGAGCCTCCAACGGAGAGTCGGAGACTTCCGGCCAATTGGAGCCTTCTGAGAATTTGGCGCCTCCAGGCAGGTCGGCGCCGGGCAGCCGGCCGCCCCCGGACCAGCGCAGAAGCGCCTCGGCCTTGCGCTCGCGGGTGACGATCTCGCCCTCCGTTCTGCCGGTGAGGGCGCCGCCGCTCGTTTCGAGCCGGTTGGCCAGCACGCAATCGACGCCTAGACGGCGTGCCATCCCTCCGATCACCTCGATGAATCCGCCGGAGACCAGGCCGACGGCGCATCCGCGCGCGTGCGCCGTCGCGACAAGCGTCTCGGCCCCGGGAACGGGCTCGATGCGGTCCGCGATCGATTTGACCCGATCGAGGGACAGTCCCTCCAGCGTGGCGACGCGCTCTGCGAGGGCCTCGGCGAAGTCGAGCTCGCCGTTCATCGCCGCCTCCGTTATGGCCGCCACCCGAGGGCCGGATCCGGCGGCGTCGGCGAGCATGTCGATGGCCTCGCCGCGGATGAACGTCGAGTCCACGTCGGAGACGATGAGGCGCGGCCCGCGCTCGGCCATTTTTCCGCGCGTAAGCGCGCAATCGACGCCCAAAGCCAACGCCGGGCCGCGCAATTCGTCCCTCAGCCGCTCCAACGCGGAGGCGTCGGATCCGGCGACGCCGCACAGCGACAGCGTCCGCAGGCCGGGAACCGCGGGCGAGCGCTCGGCGACCTCTGCGCAAGCCGACCCGAAAACATGCCTCGTGTGCGCTAAGAGCCCCGCGGGAAGGGGATCGGGCGAAGCGAGGGAAAACCTGATCGACTCTCCTTCGCGCACAGGCTCATACAAGTGTGGTCGCCCCGTCGTCTTCTGCGCCGCCGAAGCCGTCGGAGGCCTCGAACGCCTCGGACCCCGCGGGCGCATCGGCGGAGCCGGAGGCTCCCGCCGCGTCGGACGCGTCAGGCGCCTCGGCCGGCGTCGGCACGTAAAGCGTGGCCTTGACGCGCGCGCCCTTGGGAACCACGGTGATGCCGCCCTCGGAGACGTGGAAGCCTCGGGCCCGGTCGTGCTCGTGGTTGACGCCCACCTGCGCGCCCTCTTCGACCACGACGTACTTGTCGAGGATCGCGCGCACGACCGTCGCATTGCGACCGACGCTGACGCCGTCGAGCAGAACGGATTCGCGCACCGTCGACCATGAATTCACACGCACGCCGGGGGAGAGGACAGACCCGATCACTTCGCCTCCGGAGACGATGACCCCGGGGGAGACGATTGAATCGAGAGCGTGGCCCAGCCTCTCGTGGTGCCCGTAGACGAACTTCGCCGGGGCGAGGTTCGAATGTCCCGTCAGAAGCGGCCACCTGTCGTTGTACAGATTGAAGACCGGGTTGACGGAGATGAGGTCCATATTCGCCTCGTAGTAGGCGTCGATCGTTCCGACGTCGCGCCAGTAGTCGCGGTCCCGGTCGGAGTGGCCGGGAACGTTGTTGAAGGTGAAGTCGTAGACTCCGCACGTGTCTTGCCCGACGAAGAAGGGAACGATGTTTCCGCCCATGTCGTGCTTTGAACTGGGGTCGACGGCGTCGTCGGAGAGAACCTTGTACAGGGCGTCGGTGTTGAAGACGTAGTTGCCCATGGAGGCCAGGAACTCGTTGGGCGAATCGGGCAGGCCCAGCCCCGAGGTGTCCTGGGGCTTTTCGACGAAGGCGGCCACGCGGCGCGGATCGGTCTTGTTGACGTCGATTACGCCGAATGCGGACGCCAGTTCGAGCGGCTGGCGGATTCCCGCGATCGTCAGCTCGGCGCCGGTTTCGACGTGCTGGTCGACCATCTGCGAGAAGTCCATGCGGTAGATGTTGTCCGCCCCGGTGATGAGGACGACGTCGGGCCGCTCGTCGTCGAGGATGTTGAGCGACTGGTAGACGGCGTCGGCCGACCCGAGGTACCAGTGGTCGCCGCGCCGCTGCTGCGCGGGCACGGGGGCGACGTAGTTCTCGAACAGATTGGACATGCGCCAGTTGCGCGCAATGTGCCTGTCGAGGGAATGGGACTTGTACTGGGTCAAGACGATGATCTTCAGGTATCCCGAATTGACGATGTTGCTCAAAGAAAAGTCAATGAGTCTGTAAATGCCGCCGAAAGGCACGGCGGGCTTGGCCCGATCCTGAGTGAGGGGCATAAGGCGCTTGCCTTCTCCGCCAGCCAGGACGATGGCGAGGACGCGGGGTTTGGCTCCCATAGGTTCCACCTATCTCATATATTGGTTCAGCGCACGAATTGTCCGCCGTTGGACGACAGAGCGGGTACAGTGAAGGGGTCAGCGTTGACCACCGAAGGAAGGACCCCACATTGCGTGTCGCTCTATTGACTCGAGAATACCCGCCAAACGTCTACGGTGGCGCGGGTGTCCACGTTGAAGAATTGTCCAAAGTGCTGGCGGCCCATGCCGACGTCGACGTTCACGCCTTCGACGGGCCGCGCGAAGCGGGCGTTTCGCCCGCCGGAGTCACGGTGTACGGATACGATTATCCGGCCGAGCTCGCTTCGGCGAACGCCGCGATCAAGACTCTCGGCGTCGACCTGGAGATCGCCGATCGCGTGCGGGAAGCCGACATCCTCCACTCTCACACCTGGTACGCCAACATGGCCGGCCACATCGGAGGAATGCTTTACGGCATTCCCCACGTCATATCGGCCCACTCCCTGGAGCCGCTGCGCCCGTGGAAGCGCGAGCAGCTGGGGGGCGGCTACGAGGTCTCCTCCTGGGTCGAGCGCACGGCCTACGAGGCCGCCGACGGAATCGTCGCCGTCTCCTTCGCCATGAAGGACGACATCCTTCGCTGCTACCCGAAGATCGACCCCGATCGGGTGCGGGTCATCCACAACGGCATCGACCTGTCGGGCTGGAACGCCCCGAAGACCGACGAAGAAACAGCGGCGGCCAGGGAGTGCTTCGCCTCCTACGGACTCGACCCCGACAAGCCCACGGTCATGTTCGTCGGAAGGATCACCCGGCAGAAGGGGGTTCCCGGCCTGCTGCGTGCGATCGCCAAACTTCCGGCGGGGATCCAGGTGGTGCTGTGCGCCGGGGCGCCGGACACCCCGGAAATCGCCGCCGAAACGGAGGCCCTCGTCGAGGACCTCCGAAGCAGGCGCACAGGCGTCGTGTGGATCTCGGACTTTCTCAGCCGCGGCAAGATCATCCAGCTCTTGTCGTGCTCGACGGCCTTCGTCACGCCGTCAATATACGAGCCCCTTGGAATCGTCAACCTCGAGGCGATGGCCGTCGGGCTTCCCGTCGTCGGAACGAAGACGGGGGGCATCCCGGACTGCATCGAGGACGGGGTGACCGGAACCCTTGTCCCGATTGAACAGCTCGACGACGGGACGGGGACGCCCGTGCATCCCGAGGCGTTTGAGGCCGACCTCGCCTCGGCTTTGGAGGCCGTGTGCGCCGACCCCGAGAAGGCCCGCAAAATGGGCGCGGCAGGCCGCAAGCGGGTGGAGGAGCACTTCTCATGGGAGTCGATCGCCCTCAAGACGATGGACTTCTACCGCGACGTCATAGCGGGACTTTAGGCCTCTCGCGGTAAACTTGTTCCATGGGCGATGTGCTTGATGTTCGGGAGGCGACCGTTCGACGCGACGGCCGTGTCATCCTCGATTCGGTCGATTGGAGCGTCGACGACGGCCAGAGATGGGTCGTCCTGGGCCCCAACGGCGCGGGCAAGACGACTCTCATCCAGCTGGTCTCGGGGCGGATGCATCCCACCAGCGGATCGGTGGCGATCGTCGGCGAACGCCTGGGCCGCGTCAACCTGGAGGATCTGCGGCCTCTCGTCGGCACCATGTCCGCCGCCATCGACGCGAGGATTCCGGGGGACCAGAGGACCGTCGACGTCGTTCGAACGGCCGCTTACGGCCGCTTGGCGACGTGGCGGGAGGTCTACGACCCCCTAGACGACCGGCGGGCGAGGGCCCTTCTGGCCGGCCTCGGCGTGGGATCCCTGGAGACCCGCCTCTTCTCGACCCTTTCCTCGGGGGAGAAGAAGCGCGTGGGGATCGCCCGCGCCCTCATGCCCAACCCCGAGGTGCTCATCCTCGACGAGCCGGCCTCCGGCCTTGATTTGGGCGGGCGCGAGAACCTCGTCGAAACGCTTTCGCAGCTGGCCTTCGAGCCGTTTTCGCCGGTGATCGTGCTCGTCACCCACCACGTCGAAGAGATTCCCCCCGGATTCACCCATGCGCTTTTGCTCAAGGACGGGGCCGTCTACGCGTCGGGCCCGATAGCGGAAACCGTCACATCGGCCAATCTCTCTGCGGTCTTCGGCCTCAACCTCGCGGTGAGCTGCGAGGACGGGCGGTTTTCGGCGCGGAAGGCCTAAGCGCCTTGTGCGCGATCCGCCCCGCGCCGCGCGGAAAGTCCGCCGTTTCCCTCCCCGCGGCAATTGTGGGGATTCCTACCCGAATGGAGTCTATAACTGGGGGTCTCCGCCCGGTAAACTAGAGCGTGTCTCTACTATAGCTAGGAGTAGCAACGTGAGCTGGGAAGTTTGGGGCATCATCGCCCTTTGCTGCATCGCTTTGGAATTCATGACGGTCGATTTCTCCTTCCTCATGATTGCGGGAGGAGCTTTCGTAGCTGCCGGCGTCTCCGCCGGAACGGACAGCCTCGTGGCGCAGGTCGCCGCGTTCGCGGTCGTCTCCGTCCTCCTTTTGGCAATCGTGCGCCCGTGGGCGAAGAACCATTTCAACCCCAAAGGGACGAAGGTCGGCACGGTCCAGGATCAGATAGGCAAGCGAGCCCGCGCCCTCACGGCGATAGACGAGAATGCCGGACGGGTGAAGATCGGAGGAGACGTCTGGTCTTCGCGCTCGGCGGGAGGCGTCATTCCCGAGGGGAGTGACGTCGTCGTCACCGACATCGAGGGGGTCGTGGCCATCGTCGCGCAGTCGGCGCATTCCAGCCAATAGGGCTGCACGCTGGCCACTGGCGCCTTCCGACCGACGGCGAAGACTTTCTCTCTCATGGGAAATCTCCGTTGTCGACGGCCGTCCGACTTTCCGGCGGCACCGCTTTCCGCCACACCCTACATCAGCAACTGCAACTACATCAGTAACCGCAACAACTAGAAGGACCCACTATGAACGATATGAATGTCGGTCTCATACTTTTGGCCTTGGTTGCATTCATCGTGATCCTTTTCGTCTTCATGGCGATCAAGATGGTCAACCAGGGGTACACCTACGTCGTCGAGCGCCTGGGCAGGTACCACAAGACCCTTACGCCGGGTTTGCACTTCCTGTTCCCGTTCGTCGATTCCATTCGGGAGAGGATCGACATGCGCGAGCAGGTCGTTCCCTTCCCTCCGCAGCCGGTCATCACCTCGGACAACATCAACGTCTCCATCGACACCGTCATCTACTATCAAGTGACGAATCCGATCGCCGCGACCTATGAGATCGCCGACCCGATGGCCGCCATCGAGCAGCTCGCCGTCACGACGCTTCGAAACATCATCGGCACGATGGACATGGAGCAGGCGCTCACGGGGCGCGATCAGATCAACGGCCAGCTGCGCGGCCAGCTCGACGAGGCGACCGGCCGCTGGGGCATTCGCGTTTCGCGCGTCGAGTTGAAGGCCATCGATCCGCCGCGCTCCGTCCAGGGCGCGATGGAGCAGCAGATGAAGGCCGAGCGCGACCGCCGCGCCGCGATCCTCACGGCCGAGGGCGTCAAGCAGTCCGCCGTTCTGACGGCCGAGGGCGAGAAGCAGTCCGCTATCCTCAGGGCAGAGGGACAGGCCCAGTCGACGATCTTGAGGGCCCAGGGCGAGGCGCGAGCCATCCTCCAGGTCTTCGACGCCATCCACCGCGGCAACGTCGATCCCAAGCTCCTCTCCTACGAGTACATCAAGACCCTTCCGCAAATCGCCAACTCCTCGTCTTCTAAGCTGTGGATCGTCCCCACAGAGATGACGGCCGCCCTCAACGCGGTCGCCAAAGGCTTCGGGGGCCACGGCGGCGACGGCGAATCGGGAGTCGATTTCGAGGGCACCGGAAAGATCGCCGACGCCCTGGCGGCCACAGCGCTGCCCGACATCGACGACGCTCTGGCCGACGCCAAGGGCGCCGCCGACGTCGCCATCGACGAAGCCGAGACCTCGGGGCGTCAGTCCGGGCGCCATTTCGACCCGGACGCGGAGATAGGACAGAGGCCCACGACGCCTGCGTCGCCGGAGTTCCGAAGCTTCGACCAAGGCGGCCCCAAAGGAAACGGAACGCCTCCTGCGGGTCAGTGACACTTGAGAATCCCTGACGGGCCAGGCGCTACAAGGCGCTGAACCTATAGGTGCGGGGCGCGAGCGGAGAAAGCCGTTCGCGCCCCGTTTCGCATGTGCGGCAGTGTGCAAGCGTTGGTCCCTTCCGGAGGCTCGCTCCGTTACAGATGTGCGGGGTCGGCTCAAATCCCGGCGGCGATTGCAACAGTCTCCGCGATCGATTACGGCGTGGGCGGGCTCGGCTTGCGGCGCATGCGAGATCGGGGCGTACATATTGTGCGGCCTGCGTTCAATTGTTACGGAGCCGACGCCTTAATAAGAATTTGACTATATTTACCTTTGCGTCAATGGTTCCGCTGTCTCATAGAAAATGACGATGCGTATCATTACGGTCACGAATACTTCTTGCCGTTTCCGTGCATGCACGGAATTCTTGGTGGCACATATGCGTCGATAAACGCTTTTTGACGCGTGCGATGGCGTTGTCTGTGGCACTCTTGTTCTGTGTTAGTGCCAATTACCGACATCCACGACGATCGCCTGTCAGATTACGTCAGGCTGACCGACGTGGCCCTTCGAAAGAAGCTTGAGACGGAGAACGGCCTGTATATGGCCGAGTCGTCGAAAGTCATCCAGCGGGCGATAGCCGCAGGCCACAGGCCGCGTTCGGTCTTGGCCGACGAGCGGTGGCTCGCCGATCTCGCCCCTTCGTTGACGAAGGCCGGCGGGGACGGCGAGGGAGGCGACATCCCCGTGTATGTGTGCGACGAGGAGAAACTCCAGGAGATTGCCGGGTTTCACCTTCACCGCGGAGCGATAGCCGCCATGAATCGCCCCGCCTTGGCCGACCCTCGGGCGGTGCTCGAGGCCGTGGGATCGGGCCCCGCGCGGATCGTCGTACTCGAAAACCTGGTCGATCACACCAACGTGGGAGCGATCTTCCGCTCGGCTGCAGCGCTTGGCGTCGATGCAGTGTTCGTCACATCAGATTGTGCAGACCCCCTTTACAGGCGGTCGGTTCGGGTTTCGATGGGAACCGTCTTCCAGGTTCCCTGGACCAGAATCGACGGCTGGCCTCGAAGTGCGAAGATGCTTTCTGAATGTGGCTATACAACGGCTGCGCTGGCGTTGAGGGACGACGCCCTCGCCCTCGATGCCTTCTCCCGCCTTGAGGCGTGCTCGGCGAAGGACTCCAAAATCGCGATCGTTCTCGGGGCCGAAGGGGACGGCCTTCGCGACTCGACGATTGCCGCAGTCGATCATTCGGTCGTCATTCCGATGGCTGGCGACGTCGACTCGCTTAATGTAGCAGCTGCGATGGCCGTTGCTTGCTGGGAGCTACGTACCGTGCATACACCGTAGTAAAGCGTTGATTACACGGCAAAAGTTGGGATATGCCCGATTCTTCGCCGTTAGAGCGCCAACTTGCAAACATATTCGCCATGACGATCCGAGCCAGGCGGAAAGAGCTCGGACTGTCTCAGGAACAGGTGGCGCTGCGTGCCGACATTGATAGAAACCACTATCAACTAATGGAGAGCGCCAGGTCCGATCGGCGCTCGAACAAAGCCGTCAATCCCCGACTTTTCACTTTGTTCAGGCTTGCCAACGCCCTCGAGCTCCCCGTCGAAGACCTCCTCCTTGCCGCTTCCGAAACATTCCAAGAGCAAGTCGAGGCGGGTGAAACGCTTTAGCCCATGCCATGGCCGCCGCCCCGATGCGGGGGCGGCAATTCAGCGCCCTTTCGAGTTGCGCAGGCTTTCCTCGAGCCGCCCAAAAAGCTTTGTCGACCTCGCCGACGTCGGAGCGGCGATCGGTGCGGTTTCGTTGTGTTTCGGCCATCTCGGTCTCGTTGCGGGGCGATCGTCGAATTGCCTCTGATCAAAGCGGATATCGGTTTGGCTCCGTTGCCGGAGGCGGCGGTTGAAGTCGGTTGCCGTCGACCAAACCGTTCAGTCCGTTGGGTTTTGATATGCCTCGGTGCGTGCTTGCTGGCTCGGTGTGCCGACAACAATGGGCGTGGGCCGGAACCGCGCCTTTTGCGGCGGCTGTACGCCTCATATTTAGCTGTGCGCTCGGTGCTCTTTTATCGGTTGAATACGCCGATTTAATGCGTGACTATGACATGCTTTATCTGATCTTTGCCGAAACTTGTTTGTCAATGAATGATGTTTCCCAAAGGCGTCTGAACCGATGGAAGTGTGTGAGGCTTTCTGTATCGATATCTCTTACGAAAAGTCGGACGATCCGACGTAGCCGCACTGACGCCAGGCTTCGTAGACGGCGATCGAGGCGGAATTCGCTAGATTCAGTGAGCGCAGGTGGGGCATCATGGGGATTCGCACGGCCGCCGTCACCGCCGGGTGGGCGATGACGTGCGCGGGCAGCCCCGTCGGTTCGGGTCCGAAGAGGAAGGCGTCCGTTTCGCGGTAGGCGACGTCGGCGAAGCTGTTCGACGTGTGCCCGGTGAAGGCGAAGATGCGCGAATCCGGGAGCGCGCGAAGGAGCGCCTCGAAGTCGGCGTGGATTCGAAGGTCTGCAAGGTCGTGGTAATCCAGTCCCGCGCGCTTGAGGTGAGAGTCTTCGAAGGAGAAGCCCAAGGGCTCGACGAGGTGGAGCCTGGCTCCCGTGCATGCTGCCAGCCGAATCGCCGCCCCCGTGTTTCCGGGGATTCGCGGCTCATAGAAGACGATGTGAAACACCAGCTCAGCGTACACGGGAAGTGGCGGGCGCGGCTGCGATCGACTCGTGCGCCCCGGCTGTCCGATCCCTGTTGCGGCTTGGCGGACGGGGTTGAGTGCATGTGCATCGGGGTGAGAGCCGCAGGCGATGTCGCGGTTTGGCGGACGGGGTTGCGCCGAACCTTCTCAAAAGGCCGCTGGAGCCGCGGCCCGGCGGGGCGGAGCGTGCTTTGTTTGGAATGTGTCGGACCCTCTGCCTATCCTGTTTGTCGAACGGATGTTCAATAAGGGGTGTGGGAAAACATGAGAACTTCGGCGGCCTGCGCCCTCGGCGGCAGGGCTTTGAACGCGGCGGACCGGCTTGAGGCCGCTCGGCGTGCGCTTGTCTTGGCGGAGCGCGCGGCGGGGGTTTCCTCGGTCGCCGTTTTGCCGGGCACTGCCTCGCAGGGCGAGGCAGTGCTGGGCGAGGCAGTGCTGGGCGAGGCGACGGGCGGAGCAGTGCCGTGCGGGGCCTTCGCGGGCGGCGCCCGGGCCGGGGGTGCGTCGAACGCTGCGCGCTGGAGGGAGGCTTCGGGCGGCTGGGCGGTCCCCGAGTGTTTGGCCGAAATCCTCCCGCGCGGACTCGAGCGGGGCATGAGCGTCGGATTCTCCGGCAGCATCCTCATCGGCCTCCTGCTCGCCGGAATTGCCAGCGGTTCGGGGGCGTGGAGCGTCTTCCTCGGAATGGCCGGCGTCGGATGGGAGGCGGCCGAATCGCTGGGAGTCGAGGCCTCTCGAACGGTTTGCGTGCCGAGGGTGGGGGATGCGGCGCGCACACAGGCGCTGACTGCCGCCGTCGACGGCTTCGACGTCGCGGTCATTGGGTCTTCCATTCGCCTGGATGCGCGCGAGCGCCGCCTGCTTTCCAAACGGGCGGCGGTGCGTGGGTGCCTTCTCCTCGGGGAGGGATGGGATTGCCGCGATCGGGTCAGCGGCGAGGTCGTCGCGGTCGAAGGCGTCGACCGCGGGGTCGGGCATGTGCGGGCGCTCCTCGTCGAGGCGGCTTCCGGGCGGCGTCGCGTTCGGCTGCGGATCGGCGCGCGCGGATGGGCCCCGGTCCAGGCTGCCGACGGCGAAAGGCACGAAGGCGTCGGCCGCGCCCGAGGCGGGCTCTCGCTGGTGGAGGCGATTCCTTCATGATGCACGCATCGGTGGCGGTGCCCGACTGGCCTGTTGCGGCGGCGGCGTCGGCAGGTCGGGTCGGCTCTGACGAACCCGCGGCGGTTCTGGGAGTCGGCGGCGTGGTGTGTGCGAATGCCTGGGCGCGCAGGCTCGGGGTGCGGACGGGCATGCGCAAGCGCGAGGCGCTGTCGATCTGCCCGGATCTCGTCGCCGTTCAGCGCGACGTTCGCCGCGACGCCCTTCGGTTCGAATCGGTTCTGCGCGCCGTGGACGCGCATGTGGCCCACGTCGTGGTCGTCGAGCCGGGAAGGGTGATCTTTCCGGCCCGGGGCGCGGTGCGGGCGGCAGGGTCGATGGAGGGTCTGGCCGAGGCTCTCATCGGGCAGATCGCCGACGTCGCCGGCTGTGAGGCGCACGTAGGCTGTGGCGAGGGAACCCTCGCCGCCCTTCTGGCGGCCCAATCGGACGTTTTCCTCGATGTCGAAGGGTCGGCGAAGTTCCTGGAGCGAACCAAGGTCGAAGGAACCCTCGTCGGCGTCGCGCCCTCGCGCAGAGCCGAGGCTCGATCCTGCCTTGAGCTGCTGGCGGCCCTCGGTGTGAGAACCGTCGGGGGCTTGGCGGATCTCGGGGCCGCCGCCATGGCGTCCCGTTTTGGAGAGATGGGTTCGCTTCTGTGGCAGTTGGCCCGGGGGAGAGACGTCCATCTGCCCACGGAGGCTGCGACGTCGCCGGGAATCGTGTGCACGCGGGTCTTCGAGCCGCCCCTCCAAAGCGTCGAAGAAGCCGTATTCTCCGCCCGCGACCTCGCCGAGGAGCTCGTGCAGGCCATGGGAGTGCGAACCGCCGCTTCCGGGAGGCTGCGCATCGACGCGGTTTTCGACGACGGCGAAGCGCTCTCGCGATCCTGGTCGGTCGGAGGCGGGGGCGCCCGCGACATCGTCGATCGAGTCCGATGGCAGCTCGGAGGATGGGCGGGCGGCGGGCCCCTCGCGCGGCTCGAACTCAGGCTCGACGCCGCGTCGGCCGACGCGGCCCCCGAGCCCCTGTGGGGAGGAAGGTCGGCGGGAAATGAGCGCGCGGCGGCGGCCGTCGCCCGGATCCAGACGGTCCTAGGCGAGGAGTCGGTGACGGTTCCCCGCAAGGTGGGAGGGCGCACGGCGGCGCGGCGCCACGCCGAAATCGCGTGGGGCGAGCACAGCCCGGACGACGGACGCAGGTCGGCTCTTCCATGGCCGGGCGCCATACCCGAGCCGGGGCCTTCGCGCGTCCATGCGGCGCCCGTCGACATTTGGCTCGACGGGCGATGCGGACACCGCTTGGCGGTCACGGGGGAAGCGGAGCTGACATGCGCAGGCGGCTGCGTCGATCCCGAACCCGGCCTGGTGCGATCTGCGAAAGGATTGGCGACGATCCGCGATTACGCCGGGCCTTGGCCCATTGACGAGCGGTGGTGGGACCCCTCCGGCCGTTCCAGACGCGCCTATCTCCAGATCGTCCTCGACGGAGCGGCCGCCCTCGTCTATTGCGAGGGCGGAACGTGGCACGAGGAGGGCCGGTATGAATAGACGCCTCTCCGTCGTTCGGCCGGGGGCCGCGAGGCATTCGCCTTCGAAGCGGCCGTTCGCCGAGCCCGAGGGCGCGGTTCCGTACGCGGAGCTGCACGTCCACTCCGCCTACAGCTTTCTCGACGGGGCCAGCCTTCCCTCCGACCTCGTCGCCAGGGCCTGCGAATTGGACCTTCAAGCCCTCGCCGTGACCGACCACGGCGGCTTCCCCGGCGTCGTTCAGCTTGCATCCGCAGCCAGGTCGGCCGGGCTGCCCGCCGTCATCGGAACCGAACTGACCCTTCTGTCCGAAGATCGAAGCGCCCAAGCCGATCCTCCCGGCGAGCACATCGTCCTCCTGGCTCGGGACCCCGAAGGATACAGGCGCCTTTCCCGGACGGTGGGGGAGGCGATGCTGGCGAGCGGGGAAAAGAACCGCGCTCGCTACGAGCTCGAAGACCTGGCGGCTGCCTCCGGCGGAAATTGGATGGTCCTCAGCGGCTGCCGAAAGGGAGGCGTCAGACGCGCTCTGGAGGGGGAGGAACGGCAAGGGGCGGAGGGCTCCCGCGGCGGCTTCAATCCCGGGGCCTCGGCTTTTTCCGGGCCTTCTCCCGCTCTGTGGGACGTCGGCGCCGCCGTCGAACGGGTGCGTCGCCTCGAATCTCTTTTCGGCAAGGGAAACGTGGCGGTCGAACTGACGAACTCCGGCGCCCCGCTTGACCGCGAGCGCTGCCGCGCCCTCGTCGAAACGGCCAACCGGGCCGGCGTCCCCTACCTCGCCACAGGCAATGTGCACTATGCGCGCCCTCGCGACAGGGACGTCGCCGACGTCTTCGCCGCCACGAGGGCTCGAAGCACCCTGGAAGAGATCGATCCCTTCCTCCCGGCCAACGGTTCGCACCTCCGGTCGGGGGAGCAGATGCTCTCCCTGCACCGAGACCACCCCGAAGCCGTGGCCGAGGCCGCCAGAATCGGGGCCGAATGCGCTTTTGACCTGGCGCTCGTCGCCCCTGCCCTTCCCGATTTCCCCGTTCCCGAAGGCCATACCGAAGCGAGCTGGCTGCGTTGCGTCACCCGCGAGCGCGCGCTTGAGCGTTACGGGCCGCGCTCGTCGAATCCGCGGGCGTGGGAGGTGATCGACCACGAACTCGACGTCATCGTCGGCCTCGGCTTTCCCGGGTATTTCCTCATTGTGTGTGAAATCGTCGACTTTTGCCGCAGCCGGGGCATCTGGTGCCAAGGCCGGGGATCGTCGGCGAACTCGGCGGTCTGCTTCGCCTTGGGCATCACCGCTGTCGACGCCGTCCGCCACAAGATGCTCTTTGAACGCTTTCTTTCTCCGGGGCGTTCGGGTCCGCCCGACATCGACGTCGACATCGAATCCGACAGGCGGGAAGAGGTCATCCAACACGTCTATGAACGCTACGGAAGAAAATGCGCCGCGCAGGTCGCCAACACCATCTCTTATCGCCCGCGCTCGGCCATACGCGATGCCGCAAAAGCCCTCGGATACGAGGAAGGGCAAGTCGAGGCATGGCTGCGGTCCGTCGAGCACAAGGTCCCTGCGAAAGCCGACGCCGGCGCAGGCTATGAGCCCGCGGGCTACGAGGCGGACGTGCCCGCCGCTGTGGCCGATCTCGCCTCGCGCATGCAGAGGCTTCCCCGCCACCTCGGCATCCACCCGGGAGGGATGGTCCTGTGCGACCGTCCGGTGATCGACGTGTGCCCGGCGGGCTGGGCGCGGACGCCGGGACGCACCGTCCTTCAATGGGACAAGGACGATTGCGCCGAAGCCGGGCTCGTCAAATTCGACCTTCTCGGGCTCGGAATGCTCACGGCTTTGCGGAAGTCGTACACGCGGCTGACCGACGCCGGAATCACGGGAAGCGACGGGAAGCCCCTCGGGCTTCACAACCTTCCCCAAGAAGACCCTCGCGTCTACGCCCTGCTCCAAGCGGCCGACACGGTCGGCGTCTTCCAAGTCGAATCGCGCGCTCAGATGGCCACTCTTCCGCGCCTGCGCCCCGAATGCTTCTACGACATCGTCATTGAGGTGGCCCTCATCCGCCCCGGCCCTATCCAGGGCGACGCCGTCAGCCCCTACCTGGCAAGGCGCCGGGGCCGAGAACCCGTCACGTATCCGCATCCCTTGACCAAGCCGGCCCTGGAAAAAACCCTCGGAGTCCCGCTCTTCCAGGAACAGCTCATGCAAATAGCGATCGACGTCGCCGGGTTCACCCCGGCCCAGGCCGATCGGCTGCGCAAAGCGATGGGCGCGAAACGCTCGCACGAACGCATGTCCGAGCTCAAAAGCGAGCTGTATTCGGGGATGGCCGCCAAGGGCGTGCCCCCGGGCGTCCGCGAGGAAATCTATGACAAGCTTGACGCCTTCGCCGAATTCGGCTTCCCGGAGTCCCATTCCTTCTCCTTCGCCTACCTCGTCTACGCCTCGGCATGGCTTAAAGTCCACTTTCCCGAGCACTTCTACGCCGGAATGCTGGCGGCCCAGCCCATGGGCTTCTACTCTCCCCAGAGCCTTGTGGCCGACGCCAGGCGCCACGGCGTGCACGTGGCCTCCCCGTGCGTGGTGCGTTCGCTAGGCGAGGCGAGCGTGAGGAAACGCGATGCCGCAGAGCGCGACGGTGCGAAATGCGATGGAGAACGGGCCGAAACGGAATGCGATGAACCCGAGTGCGGCGACGGCGCCGCGGCTTCTACGCGGCTCGTCGATCCCCATGGGGACTTGGAAGTGCGCCTCGGCCTCGATTCCGTTCGGGGCCTCGGCGCCGCAGCGGTTTCCAGGATTCTGAAGGCTCGCCGGGATGCGCCTTTCGCCGATGCGGCGGACATGGCCAGGCGCGCCAGGCTGAGGCGGGGGCAGCTCGAGGCGCTCGCCGCCGCGGGGGCTCTGCGGGCGCTCGGAATGGGCAGGCGCGAGGGAATATGGGCGGCTCAGGCCCTCGCCGACAAAACTGTTCAAGGAAAAGGCTGGTATCAGCCTGCCCTCCCGGGAACCGAGAGCATCGGCACCGCCCCGGCCCTCGACGAGATGACCGAGCAGGAGGCCGCGATCGCGGACATTTCCAGCACCGGAGTCTCTGCCGGGTCCTATCCCACGCAGTTTCTTCGCGGCGAACTGGCCGGCCGAGGGGTCCTGAAAATCTCCGACTTGGGGGAGGCTCCCGTCGGCAAACGGGTGCGCGTCGCGGGAGTGGTCACGCACCGCCAGCGTCCGTGGACGGCTACGGGAGTCACATTCATCTCGTTGGAGGATGAAACGGGAATCCTGAACGTCGTGTGCTCAACAGGGCTGTGGGACCGATGCCGCCAGGTCGCAAGGAGCAGCCAGGGCCTCGTCGTCAGGGGGATGGTCGAACGCGGCGACGACGCCATGAACTTCGTCGCCGACGCTCTGGAGCCGCTCGCCCTTCCGGTCCAAGCCAAGTCACGGGACTTCCGCTAGCCCGCAATCCCCGAAAGGCGAAGCTTTGCCGTAGACGAACGGAGATTCCCGGCCGTAGACGGGAAACGGGGGCCTGCCCATAGAATTGTGCACATGTCGCTTATCAAGATCCTGTTCAAGGCTGCCCGCAAAGCGGGGCCCGCCGCGCTGCTCGCCGTCGTCCGGTACGGCCCCGAACTGCGGAAGCTCGTCAAAGACAACCCCCGCATGGTCGAATCGATGACCAAGCGTTTCCGTGCCGTCGCCGGCGCGAAGGAAGGCCCGTCCGACAAAAAGGGCCTGCATCGCCGCGTCGAGGTCCTCCACGAGCAGGTCACATACGTCTACGCCTCGGCCAACACGTCCGACGTCGCACGCCAAGCCGCGAAATGGCGGGAAGAGCTCGAACGGATCGATCACGCGATTCCCATCGTCGAGTCGATGAGCAGGCGCGAGCAGGCGGCCGAGCGCAAGAAGCTCGTCCGCAAACTCGACGAAATCTCCGCATCGGTGCTGGCTGCGACGGTGGAGGACGCCGTCGAGGACGCCCAGATCGTCGAAGAGAGCGATGAGGAGACGGGCGCAGGCGATTCCAAGGGCGGAAAGAACGGCGGCGCGGCCGACGACGATGGCTCAGCCAAAAACGGCGGCTCAGCAAGAAACGGCGGCCCGGCAGGGAGTGACGGCTCGGCCGAAAAGGGCGGTGCGGGAGCAAACTGAGGCTCGGGCGCAAACGGAGGAGCCGGCACAAAGGGAGGAGCCGGCACAAAGGGAGGTTCGGCCGGAAATGGCAAATAGAAGCATATAGAACGCAATAATGCGGAAGGGTGCATCCCCTGGTGTGGGGATGCACCCTCTTGCTTGTGCGCGGAGGGGGACTTGAACCCCCACCCTCTATACGAGGACTAGCACCTCAAGCTAGCGCGTCTGCCTATTCCGCCACCCGCGCAGGTTGTTGAACGGAGCTTGTGGCTCCGAACAACGGATAAGAGATTACCATGCCTTTCTGCCCGAATCAAAGCGAAAAGAGTGGGTTTCATGTGCCCTCGATCACCGAGAATTTCCTCCCTGGGGCAGCCGGCTGTTTAATGCGCACGTGCCATGTAGTCTTTGACCCATGGAACTCGCAACTCTCCGCACGCCCAGGCTCGTGCTTTCCCCGGTCGAGGCGTCAGACGTCGACACGATTGCAGAACTCTGCCAGGACCCCGAGATTCAAAAATGGACGACCGTTCCCTCGCCCTATACGCGCGAGTCCGCCGAGTTCTTCGTTGAGAGCGTGGCCAAACCGGGCTGGCAGGGGCATTCGCCCAATTGGGCGATTCGCCTCGCCGAAGGATGCCATTTGACAGACGACGCCTCCGCAGCCGAGCACCAACCCGCAGCCGAGCGCCAACCCGAGGTCGAACGCTCTCCGTTGATCGGAATAATCGGCATAAGTTCCGATTCCGTGGTCGGGGAAGTCGGCTTCTGGATGTCGCCGCAAGAAAGGGGAAGCGGCTACGCGGCCGAGGCTCTCAAGGCTGTGTGCGACTTCGCCTTCGAGGCGATGGGGCTGCAGGCGCTGACGTGGCGGTGCGAGATACACGACGGCGAGCCCAACTGGCCGTCTATGCGCGTGGCCTGGAAAGCCGGTTTCACCCTCGAAGGGGTGTCCCGGGGCATGCTGTCGAAGAAGGGCAAGGCCTTCGACGTCGTGATCGGATCCCTCCTGCCGAGCGATTCCCGCGAACCTAAGGGGCCATGGACCGGCCCCGCGAAACGGCGTCCCGGCTTCGGGGATCCAAATCGCCCCGAGGATCTCGTCCGCCAGTTTCACGACGTTTACTCGCTGCCTGTCGTCGAAGACGGCCCCGACGCCGACCGCGAGCGCGTGCACATGCGCCTGGCCCTCGTGGCCGAGGAATTCGCCGAACTCGTGGGGGCGGTGTACGGCCGGGCCGCCCGCGAACGGATTGACGCCGCCTTCGAAGAGGCGCGCAAGCTTGACGACGGCACGCGCGACACCGTCGAAACGGCCGACGCTTTGGGCGACATCGTCTACGTCGTCTACGGCATGGCGCTCGAGCTCGGGATCCCCCTGAGCAGCGTTCTGGCCGAGATTCAAAGCTCGAACCTGTCCAAGCTCGGCGAGGACGGCAAGCCGGTTCTGCGCGAGGACGGCAAGGTGCTCAAGGGGCCCGACTACTGTCCGCCGGACATCCGCTCGGCCCTGGGCCTGGCTGAGAGGGACGAGTAGAATCGCGCGCCATGGCTGACCTGACCGCGCTCGCTGCGACCAACCTCGACAAAGCCCTTGCTTCCCAAGCCGGCAAGAGCGCCGACGTCGTCGCCCGCGACGGCGTGCTCCGCCAGACTGTCATCGCCTTGCGCGAAGGCACTCGCCTCGGCGCCCACAACTCGCCTCCGGCCGCCTCGCTCCAAGTCCTCGTCGGCAAGGTGCGGGTCGAGATAGGCGAGAGCCAACAGGGCGAGTTCTCCGCCGGGGAGATATGGGTTCTCACCCACGAACGGCACTCTGTGCTCGCGTTGGAAGACGCCGTCTTTCTTCTGACCACCGTCACGTCGACGGGCGAGGGCTCCCACTCTTGAAAGCCGGAATTCCGGTCGCATTTTGACAGTCGAAGCTCGGCCGCCGGACGTCGGGAAACCGGCGACGTCGCCGTGCTGGCCTTTTGACGTCGTTGCGCACGCCGGGCCAAATCGTTCCAGCCCCAGATGCTGGGGCAAACGGGAAGGCCTGCGGGCATAGTCGGGGCCCGCCCCGACAGAAGGCGGGCCCCGATCGGCTGTCACGCCGATGGGCGGTCCCGATTGAGGAATCCGTGCAGGTAAGGGAGGTGATGCCTGCACGGCCCTATTGGCCAATCGGTCCCGACCCTTGCCTCTTCGGACCCGTCACGTAAAAGCCCTCGGAGGCCGTCGCTCGTGTTCTCCGCATTTGCATGCGGCGTATCTACTGGCGACAAGTCAATGTTAACCTTTTCAACTACATAAAGAAAGAGGCGCGCACGAATATGGGGAGCGCGTCCCCGAATCGCGCCGCGCAAGGCCGACGTCAGACGTTCTGTTGAGAGGACGAGCTTCCCGCGATTGGGGGAAGGCAGGCCGGGGCCTCAGCGTGAAATCTCGGTAAAGGATGTTTTCCCTTGACGAATTTCGGTTGAACGAGGCAGGGGAAGATAGTTGAAGGAAGTCGAGGCGCTGTGAAGGCGGTTGAACGCAAGCGGCGTTGCAGCTCCGCAAGCAGTTATTTTCCGGCTGTCGTGCAGTCGTTTAGTTATAATAATACTCAACAGTAAAATGAGACGCTTTAAAAAGGACCGTTACCTCCTTGATTTACTTAACCTTGTCGTCACTTGTTTTGTCGGGAAGCTCGTCGGTCGATTTTTCAGAAAGTGCTTGACGTTTGATGATAGTGTGATTCATACTAGAAGGCAGTTGAATAGTAGATAGCTAGTTGACAGAGTGCAGCCAGTGCGTCGTTCGGGTGTCACTGGGGTAAAGAAGCGGACGAATCGATCTGCGTTTTCTGTTGTTTCGCGGGTCGATGCGGTTAGTTGTTGAAAGGAGGGGGATATGTCCATCCCTCGTCGGGCCTCAAGGGCCGTTTGCGCAATGTTGGCCGTTGCCGGGACCGTGCTCGCTCCAAACGTTGCGTCGGCTGCCGGAAACGGTCGCCACACTTCGACGCCGCCGATCGAAGCGGCCAAAGGCCGCTCGCCGGTGAAACCGAATGCCGCCGGGGCGGAACACGGAGGTTCGGACCGCCTTCAAGGTTGGGGCAATCCCGTTTTCAGCGACAATTTCGATGACGCCTCCCTGCCCAAGTGGAACGTGCGGGACAACTGGCGGCTCAATCAGGACAAAGCCGTAACGAGTAAACGGAATGTGAAGGTCTCCGACGGGCGGCTGACGATTCGCACCAAGCGTCTGGCCAAGGCTGACGTTCGCGACGCCTCCCGCCGGTACTCCAGCGGCTACCTCGACACGGTCGGAAAGTTCTCGCAAAAATACGGACGTTTCGAAGTGCGCGCCAAACTTCCCACGGTCAAGAACAATTCCCGCGGCGTCTGGCCGGCTTTTTGGCTGCGTCCCGACGACGGCCAGGGAAACGAAGGGGAGATCGACGTCTTCGAGGCCTACGGCACGCCCGCCCAAGGCAAGACGGACGTCGATCCCTACGGCAGAAGCGAGGCCACCGCGCACGTTTATCAACCCGGCCGGCACGGAGGGCTGCAGGCTCCCGAAGGACGAAAGAAGAAGAACGCGTGGACTTCCCAAAGCATCAATCTCAACGACGGAAAGTTCCATACATGGGCAGCGGAGTGGACGCCCAGCAGGATCACCTTCTTCATCGACGGGCGGAAGTATCACGAAGTGACGAAGAAAACCTGGGGCTCAGCTACATGGAACAAGTTCTTCACAACCGACAAGTTCAATATTCGTCTCAACGTCCAGGTCGGCTCCTCCTATTGGGGGTTGCCTGAACCGGGGAAGACGGCAGATTCCACCGAATTCGTCGTCGACTACGTTCGGGCCTGGGCATACCGGGGCTAGTATTCACGCTTAGCCCCTTTCACGCAGGATTTCGCCGCTCGCACCGGGATACGCGCCCCCGGGCGGGCGGCGAAGTCCGTCCAGGCGCACAGAATCGATAAAATCTGACCATGGAGGACTTTGGATTACCCGATTTCGCCGACGTCGCCCCCGATCGGCTCGAAGCCGACATACGCGAGAAGCTCGAGGGCCATCGCGCGCTCGTGGAAGCGATCGCGTTGTCTCAGGCTCCGGCAACGGTCGAAAACACGCTTCTTCCCCTCGAACTGGAAACCCAGCGTTTGGAGGAGGCCGTCGATGTGCTTCACACGTTTGCGGCCTCCGTCGGCGGCGACGAATGGCATGCCGTCGAGGCCAGGCTCAACCCCCTCATAGTCGAGCACGAAGACGACGTCTACCTCGACTCGCGGCTGTACGACCGCTTCAAGGCGCTGGCGGCGGCCGAACTCGGCCCGGAAACGGCTCGGTGCGTGTCAGAGCGCCTTAAGGCGTTTCGCGCCCACGGCTGCCACCTTGACGCCGCCGCCCAAGAGCGGCTGCGCACGATCAACAAGGAGACGGCGGACCTGACGACCGAGTTCGGGCAGCTGGCGCTCAAAGCCCAGCTGGCCGGATCGGTCCCGTTGACGGAGGAGGAGGCCGAAGGCCTGAGCGATTCCCAAAAGGCCGGGTTGGCGGCCGACGCCGAATCGAACCCGGAACTGGCGAAAGGCAAGCCCTGCCTCGTCGTCCTCCGCCTTCCCACTCAACAGCCCGTCCAATCCGCCCTCGCGCGCCCCGACGTCCGTCAGCGGATTTTCGAGGCTTCGACGAGCCGGGGCGACGGGAGCGACCCCGCGACGGACACCCGCCGCATCGTCCTCGCGCTCGCGCGCCTTCGGGCCGAAAAGGCGCAGCTCCTCGGCTACTCCACCTACGCCCAGTATGTCGCCGCCCAGGAAACGGCCGGATCGACGCAGGCCATTCACAGCCTTCTCGAGCCGATGGTCGAACCCGCCCAACGCAACGCTGAGGCCGAGCACGAGGCGCTTGAGGCATACGCCGGGACCCCTGTCGCCCCGTCTGACTGGCTTTACTTCCGCGACGCGCTCGCCCGCGAGCAGTTCCAGCTCGACAACGAGGCGCTGGCGCCCTATCTGGAGCTGACGAACGTCGTCGAAGGAGGCGTCTTCTACGCCGCGAACAGGCTTTACGGACTGACGTTCGCCGCGAGGCCGGACCTGCGCGGATACGCCGAGGACGTCAAAATATGGGAGGTTCGCCGCGAGGACGGCACTCTCGCAGGCCTCTTCCTGGGGGACTATTTTGCGCGGGCCGGCAAGCGAGGCGGAGCCTGGATGCACACAATCCGGCAGGCTTCCCGCCGAGGGGGAGGCTGCGTCGTCGTCTGCAACAATCTCAACGTCACGCGACCGCCCGAGGGAGAGCCTGCGCTGCTGACATGGGACGAGGTCGAGACGGCCTTCCACGAATTCGGGCACGCTCTGCACAGCTTGCTTTCCGACGTCGAATGGCCTTCCGCCGCCGGCGCGAGCGTTCCGCGCGACTTCGTCGAGTACCCTTCGCAGGTCAACGAAATATGGGCCAGGCATCCGGAGGTGCTGTCGAACTACGCCCGGCATTTTGCCACGGGCGAGCATATGCCGGAGGAGTTGGCGGCCTCGCTGTCCGCCGCCGACGGCTTCGGCGCGGGGTTCCAAATGTCTGAAATGCTCCAGGCCGTGCTTTTGGACCAAGCCTGGCACGACCGCACGCCCGCCGACCTTCCCGAGAGCCCCGACGACGTCGAAGAGTTCGAAAAGGCGACCCTCGAAAGGCTTGGAATCGCGAGCCCCTGGATACCGCCCCGGTACCGAAGCTGCTACTTCAACCATGTCTTTTCCGGCGGCTATTCCGCCGGCTACTACTCCTACCTGTGGAGCGAGGCCCTCGACGCCGACACCGCAGACTGGTTTCGGACGGTTGCCGCAAAAGACGGCGACGGCGGCCTCAATCGCGAGGCGGGGGCGAGGATGGCGGCTGAAGTGCTCAGCCGGGGAAATTCGCGCAATCCCCTCGAGGGCTTCGAAAGGCTCCTTGGACGCCCGGTCGACACCCGGGCATTGCTGCGGCGCAAACGCCTGCTCTGAAACGCGTGCCGACGAAGGATTCGGGATGGCCCGGGCTTCCATTCGCCAAAGGGGCGGGGACGCCGTCTGCCAAGAGGCTCCTGGCCCGGGCCGCCAATCGTCAAAGGCGCCCAACCGCGAGCCGATGGGGCTGCGGTTGGACGCCTTTTCACCGAGGAGGTCTGGACCGCCTCGGGTTGCCCGCTACGGGTGCGTGGCGGGGGTGTGCTTGCCGGAGCCGGTCCAGTTGCCGGTGAGCACAGCGGTGTCGGGCTGGGCGAAGGTGTGGGTCGCGTCAGCGTTCCCTCCGCTCAGCGAGTTTCTCAAGTGATAGACGTTGGCTCGGCGAATCGCGAAGGTGTCTTTCCCGTCGCCGTTCCAGTCTCCGACCAGGTAGGCGTCGCCCTTCCGTCCGTATGTGAAGTCGACGTCGGCGTCGCCTCCGGTCAGAGTGTTCTTGATGTAGATGTGATTGCCTCGCACGACGGCTACGCTGTCCTTGCCGTCGCCGTCGAAATCGCCGGCTAGGAACGCATCCCCTTCGCGTCCATAGGTCAGGACCGCGTCGGCGTCGCCTCCGGCGAGGTTGTTCTTGATGTAGATGCGGTTGCCTCGCACGACGGCTACGCTGTCCTTGCCGTCGCCGTCGAAATCGCCGGTCAAGACGGCGTCGTCCGCGCGTCCGTAGGTGAAGGACTTGCCTTCAAATGTGAAGGTCGCACCTTGTCGAACAATGAAGCCGTCCTTGCCCTTCCCGGTGAAGTCGCCGGCGTACGGGGCGCCTTTGCCGATGGGCGTGGCAGGCTGGGCCGAGTCGGCGGTCCAATCGGTGTAGGTGGTGACAGTCGATCCGCCGGGATCGGCTGTCGGGGACGGGCTCGGCTTAGGCGAGTCCGTGGGGGTCGGACTTGGCTGGGCGGTCGTCGGCGTCGGCTTGGGCGACTCGGTCGGCGAGGCCGTGGGGGTCGGCTTGGGCGACTCGGTCGGCGAGGCCGTGGGGGTCGGCTTGGGCGACTCGGTCGGCGAGGCCGTGGGGGTCGGCTTGGGCGACTCGGTCGGCGAGGCGGTCGGCGTCGGGTCCGCGTCGGTGAGCGAACGGACGACGAAGGGCGGGGTCTCGTAACGTTCAGAGGCGTCCTTCGAGTTTTGAGGGTGGCCGGTGCCCTTGGTCACGACTACGGACATCACGTAACGACCGTCGTCGGCCATCTGCAGCTTGCCGCCTTTCTTGATCCTTCCATCCCAGGAGAACGTCTGGAAGCTCCTGTCCGCGCCGACGCCGTCGTTGTCGTACACCTGATGCACCGGAACCGACTGGCCCTGCCTTTTGCCGTCGGGGCCTACGGCGTTGACGTATATTTTCATGTTTTTGACGGGAGTCTCCACATGCAGACGGATTCTCGGGACGTCGTAGCCCTTCATGGAATACACGTGGTCCTTTTCAGTCACATCTGCATACTGCGCATTGTCGTCTGCGCAGTCAGAGGCCACAACACGGCCGTTCGGGCACGAGGAGACGCTCACGAGCGAGGGCGAGACGTTGTACTTGTCCTCGGGCCTGCGGCCTACAAAGCTGAGGGTCTGGCTGTCGTAGAGATCGCCGTACGTCCATTTCGAACTGATTGCCTCCCTCGATTCGTAGTCTCCGTTGAGCCCGGCGAAGGGAATCCGCTGAATGCGCCCGGCGTCGTCCTTCAACGTGATGTAGCCGCCGTACATCGTCATGTGGGGGAGCTTCGTCTCCACCGCTGTTCCCGTTGCGTAGGAACTGTAGGCGCTGGGCGGGGTGACGGTTGCCTTCACCGTTCGCGTCGAATGGGCCGGAACCGTCACCTTGTCCGCGGAGAACGTGACTTTGGTGTTCAGCCCCGGCGCATACTGGAGAAGGGTGTTCGGCCCGTACGTTCCCGCGGCATTCAGGTCGGAGCCGAGGGTGTACGTCTTCTCCTTGTCGGAATGGTTTGTGATCGTCAGATCGGTTGGATTGTTCGAATCTGTGTCGCCCAGGGAAATCTTCGACGGGGTCACAGTGGAGACTCGCTTTTCCTTTCCGGGGGCGGCATAGGAATTCGCTTGGGAAACGGCGGCAGGAATGTCGATGAGACCCGCGCCCTGGTGTTGGACGGGCTCTTGAATCCGCGCCTGCGAGGGGAATCCGCGCTGTATCGGGTAGGAAAGGAGAACGGGGTCGGCCGTGTTCTGGAGCACAGCTTTCACTGCTTCGGGGGAGGCCGACGGATTGGATTCGAGCACCAGTGCGGCTGCTCCCGCCGTGTGCGGAGCGGCCATCGAGGTTCCCGAGAGTTCGGCGTAGCCCTTCTTCGCGGTCTGTTTGTCCAAAGGATAGGCGGATGTGATCTCGCCGCCGGGGGCGAGGACGTCCGGTTTGAGCTTGAGGTCGGCCGTCATTCCCCACGCCGAGAAGGTGGAGACCATCGTGGCCGTATCGGGGTCGACGATCGACTCTTGCTTGTCCGTCCAGGTGATCACAGGGTTGTTCCCCGCGCCCCTCGCTATGAGCCCTTCGAGCTTTTCACCCTGCTCCTTGGTGATCGTGCCGACCGGGAGATCGGTCGTCGGATGGATCGAAGCCCTGACGACGCCGTCTTCATTGTTGTAGATCAACAGGCCGACGGCGCCGTCGGCCTGTGCGGCGGCGGCCTTTTCGGCAAAGGTGGAATCGCCTCTGGCAACCAGCGCCACCTTTCCTTCGAAAGGCTTCCCGGGAAGGTCGACCGCTCCGGTCTTCTGCCCGTCCGGGTATGTGGCGAGCTGTGCGCTTCCAGTCGTCGGAGGGACGGCGGCGCCGTCGACGGGCATGTATGTGTAGGAGGCGCCGTCAGCCGTCGTGAAGGTCGCCAGAAGCAAACCGTTGTTGTCCACCGACCCTACGGCGACGGCCTTGGAGGACACCGCCGGGGCGCTGCCCGAGAACGTGCCGTGGTCGCCTTCGTTCCCCTGAGAGACAGTCAAGACCACGCCGGAATTGACGAGGGCGTCTGCGGCGACGGCGGTGGGATACTCCGGCCATGTCATGTAGGGCGCGCCAATCGACATGTTGACAACATTCATGCCGTCCCTCGAGGCGCGCTCCATCGCGGTGAGCATGACGCCCGTGTCGGTTGAGCCGTCGCACCCGAAAACCCTGTATGCGCCCAAGAGCGCGTTCGGCGCGACGCCACGGAAATTGCTTGTCGGGTCGTTGCCTGCCGCGATGCCCGCGACGTGGGTTCCGTGGCCGTGACAGTCGTTGGGGACCGAGTCGGGGACGGCATTGGGATCGTAGGCGTCGGAATTGATGTCCGCATTGTACCTGTCGCCGACGAAGTCGTAGCCGGCGACGACCTTGGACGTGGGGAAGGTCGCCGATCCGGGCGCGCCCGATCCGCCGAAGGCGGGATGGTCGATGTCGATGCCGGTGTCGATGATCCCGATTTTCATCCCTTTGCCCGTAAGGCCCAACTCCTTATGGGCGTAGGGGACGCCGGTCATTGCACCGGCCCTTCGCACCTGCGGGAGAACCTTGGACTTTTGATTCTTCGGCATTGCGACGCTGAGAACGGGGAAGACGGCCTTGACGTTAGAGGCCTTGACGACTTCTTCGAGCCCCGCCTTGTCGGTTTTGACAACCACGCCGTTCCACAGGCGCGAATGCTTCTCGGTCACTTGCACTCGCGACGAAACGTCCGAGCCGAAAGTCTTTTGCTGGGAAGAGATCGCTTGCGGCGACCCTCCCGATATCGTCGGCTTCGATGCCAGCTGTACGAACCATTTTCCGGTGAATCCCGGCGTGCTTTCCGCTTTCTTTTGGAGGCCGTTCGGGTCCAAAGGGGTGGGAGGAGTTTTGGGGGGATCGGCGTGAATCGGAGAGGCGACGACGCCGATCGCGATCCCGATGGCGCTGAAAAACGCAAGCGAGCGTCCGCGCCAATGAGAGTGTTTCATGGATATTTCCCTTCATTTCTAGGTCCTGTTGGTGAGTCAGGCTACCCAGAGTCAATTATCTGTGCGATTGGTTCCGGAATCAACGGTTAATTTCATGTAAGTTGCCGTGGCCTCAAACTTGAGGCCACGGCAACTCGTTATATATTGATTTGTCTTCTAATATTCTATTGCCTTAATTCAGGAATGTTGCGCCTAGTTTTTCCTTTCTTATTTGCGGGCGAATGCCGACTTGACTTGCCGTTGTCCAATGGAAAGTCTGCGAGTGTCTGGCTGAACGCTTTGGGCGACCAGCTGGCCATTCGTCTCGCGAAATGTCGAGCACATGCGCCGGACCATTGCTGGCTTTCCGCTGAATGCCATGCTTTCACCAGGCTCCCGTTGCTCTCATCAGGCTCCCGTCAGATCATTTGCGGGTGTGCTGCGATGTTTTCGCGGATCCGGCCGGAGGGGTCGCTGTGGGACGTTGCGATCCCGACGGCGACTGGGCGGGCTGCCCCGTCGGTTTGGCGGACGATGTTGGTTTGGCCGTTGGGTTTGCCGTCGGCGAGGCCATCTGGCCGGGGGAGGCTGTCGGGCTCGGCGTCGGCGATGCCGTTGGGCTCGGCGTGGCTCCGGGGTTGGAACGGACGACGAAGGGCCGGGACGTGAAGGTCTCGGTGTTCTTGCCGTTTTGGGCGTGGCCGGTTCCCTTGGTCGCGGTCACCTCCAAAACATAGCGTCCGTCAGGAACGGGAGCCTTCCCGTTGCCTGAGGCGACCGTTCCGTCCCAGCCGATGTCCGTGATACCGGGCTTGAACCCGTATCCATTCAAGCTGAAGACGATGTTGTCTTTGCCTGCGGGCTTGCCCTTTGAGCCGTCGGCGTTCGCGTGATAGACGGCCGCCTCGAGTTTCGAAACGGGATTCTCGACGTGCATGATCACACGAGGCACGTCGTACCCCTTCATCGAATACACATGGTCGTTTTCCTCCACCGGAGCGTAGTCTGCTTGACTGTCTCCGCATTCGATTTCTACGACGCGGCCGTTCGGACAGGACGAAACGACACCCAGGCTTGGCTGTATGTTCAGGGGATCCGCGGGTTCGTGTCCCGTCTCTTCGCGAGTGTCTTTGGGAACTGCGTCGCCGTAGGTCCATTTGGAGTAGAGGAATCCGAGTGATTCGTAGTCGGCGTTTAGGCCTGCGAAGGGGATGTGTTGG
>ERZ773060.165-NODE-165-length-30650-cov-4.41758_pt1 | contig 30650 bp, 30 predicted proteins | sample MGYA00580628_ERZ773060 | MGnify/ENA primary metagenome ERZ773060 (study PRJEB29015, sample SAMEA2738019) | human oral metagenome | biome: human oral; feature: human-associated habitat; material: dental | place: China | collected 2045 ... | reverse complement strand
TATATTCCTAAAAAAATAATCAACAAAAAAAATAAAAAAAAAGATTTTTTTCTTTGTTTATATGAAAAAAAAACGTATGTTTGCGGCATCTAAAACTTAAAAATGTACATTTTTATTTTTATTCTTCAAAAGAACTAATGTAATTTATTAATATATTTTTTATGATAAAAAAGAACACTACTCTTGGGGTGCTCCTTCTCTTAGGAGCCGTATTTTTCACCTCTTGTGTGAAAGATGATGAATCAGCTACAACAAAAAGCCTTCGTGAAGCAAAAGAAACAGAAGCGCTTGCAAACATTGACAAAACTCATGCTGAGGAGATAAAAACTTTAGTAGAGCTCCAAAAAACCTACCTTAGTGAAATCTCTCAAGCTGAAAAAGAAATCAATGAAACCAATGCTGTCATCGCAAAAAGTGACGCTGACAAAGCAGGATTGGATGCAAAATTAACTCGTGACAAAGAAGCTAAGGATCGTCAAATAACAGAAGTCAATAACTTGATCAGAAGAGCCGAAGCAGCTCATGACGATGTAGCTACTCTAAATGTCCTAAAAAATCAGTTAAAAGCTCTTGAAGAAGAGAAAACTGAATTAGATAGAGCTCGTAAAACTCAAGAAGCTGGGGTAGCGTATCTAAAAAAACACGTAGAAGACCTTCAGGCTCAGGTAGCTACAAAGTCTAAAGCGCTTGCTAAAGTGAAAGAACAATTAGCTTCTTTGGGAGTAAACTAAAAAGTGGCTATAAGTAAAAGATATTGGATAACAGAGAGGGAGGCTTCTTCGCCACTTTCTCAGGTGTCTCTCTACTCTGTTATGAACTAAAAAAATAACATAATGAAGATAACAAGACTTTTAGTAATAGCCCTTCTCCCTTCCTTATGGTTAAGTGCACAGGCGCAAGAAGAATCCGCTACGGGACCTTCCTCTCAGGAAGAAGTTTCTTCTCCCCTCAAGGGTAAGTATTCCTTGGCTGCAACTCTTAGCTATAATAACTACCTCTCTGCTCCCGTCCCTGCAAGGGGATTGGAATCCTATGAGGCCGAAGCTTTGTCTGCCAATTGGAGTGATAAAAAACTTCAAGTAGGGATCGATGCTAACTGGTTTTTCTCTAACAAATGGAAACTAAACCTCTCCGCTGGATTTAACTTCTCTAAAAATCCTGGATATAGTGAAAAAGTAGGAGTGAGATCCAATGGAAATGTATTAGTACCTGCCTATGGAACAGTAGCCAAACAACATTCCATCGCGGGTATCCTTTCCTTAGGTGCTGACAGATACTTCCACGCAAAGAGCAATCCTAACTTTGTATGGTATGTAGGTCCTCATATCGGACTTGCTTATGTACAAAACGCTAAGGATTATGACGAAGTAAGCGCTACTGGAACTTCTAAGACTGAAGCGTGGAATGCTCGTGTAGCAGCAACTGTAGGGGCTGATTACTATTTCGCTAATACTTTCTTTGTAGGAATACAGGTGGATCCTTTAGCTTATACCTATGGCGTGAATACAATTAAGCCTCAGCCTAACTTAGGTAAGCGCTCTGCAGATGCGCATAGCTTTAGCTTCCTTGCGGCTCCTACTCTCAAAGTAGGCTTTGCTTTCTAAGTATATTTTATAAGCTTATCTTTCTAAAAGAGCCAACTCTCCTACGGGTTGGCTCTTTTCTCCTCTTTACCTCAAGACCAACTTGTAGGAGCAAATGACAAATCGCCTTCCTATATAAGTAATAATCCTCCAAAAAAATTTCTTATCTTAGAAAAAAAAGTTATACCTTTGTGGGGAAAAACAACTCTTAAAATAAAATGCTATGATAAAAAAGCTACTACTCCTTAGTCTCTTTTTCCCTACCCTGATATGGGGACAGGAATATCTGCGTAAGAACCTCAACGAGGAAGGTACCACCTATATCAAGGCCAGTCTCTCTGCCACCTTCTGGGCAAGATACTACGAAGCGAACCCTCACACACAGATCAATGGTACTGAAGTGAGCCGTGTTACTGACTTCTCCGTACGCCGCTTACGTATCAATGTACAAGGACAACTCACCCCTAAGCTCTATGTATATGGGCTCTTCGGGGGGAACAACTACAACTTCACCAGCAAGAATGAGGATCGTATAGGTATCCTTGACCTCTATGCCGACTATGAGCTACTGCCTGAACTAACTCTTGGATTGGGAAAATTTGGCTGGAATGGCAGTCGCAACGCTATGAAAGCCAGCGGTAGCATGATGGGGTTGGATGCACCTAGCTTCCCGCTCTTCACCGTGAACAAAAACGATGATGCCGTCCGTAGCCTCGGTGCTTTCGCTAAGGGACAGATACAACAACTCAGCTATGTCTTTACCATCAAAAGCCCATACACCGTAACTACTGAACCTAAGGAAGGGGTAGTGGATTATGCCAAAAATGCTCCTCATAAACAATATTCTGCCCACCTAAAGTATGATTTTTGGGAATTGGAAAGCAACAAAACTCCTTATACAGCAGGTACTTATGTAGGAAAGAAAAAGGTACTAAACCTCGCCCTAGGGGGTGTATACCAAAAGGATATGATGAGTGAACTCCAAAATAGTGTAGTTAAGTACTACGATTATAAAAATTTCTCCGTCGAACTCTTCCTCGATACCCCTCTTTCCGAATGCAACGATGCTATTACCATCAATGCAGGCTACTATTATACTGATTTCGGCCGTGACCATATCCGATACATAGGCAATAACAACGGAAGCCCTTCGATCATGAAAGTCTCTTCCAACGAATACCTCAATGGTGCAGGAGCCGCCTATCCCATGATGGGATCAGGTAGCACCTATACCCTCTTAGCAGGCTACCTTTTTGGCAAAAGTGAAAAATTCGATGCCCGTATACAGCCCAATATCAGTGTACAATACTCCAAATTCCATGGGCTTAACGACGCTATGGTAGCCTATGACCTCGGTGCCAATATCTTCTTCAAAGGTCATAGTAACAAGCTCAGCTTCTGCTACCAAAACCGCCCTATCTATAACCAACAGAAAGAAGTAGCCATGCGCAAGGGAGCCTTTATTGTTCAGTATCATATTGTCTTGAACTAATACAGCTAAAAGATTACTAAAGTAGCTTTGCCATCATTCACTATAATTATAACCTTCTGTCCAAGATAACCTTTTTATGGAAGATATATTCTGCTCTCTTTCGTTCCTTATCTTTAGGAAAATAGCATTTCCATCTATTTTCCCTTGACTAAGAAAAAGATATTTTGTACCTTTGTCCCTTTGTTATATAAGGAACAAGAGCTTTTGTAAGTAGCTCTTCCTTGATAAAAAACATTTTATGAAAGCCGTATTTTTAGACAGAAACACCCTATCCTCCCACATGGAACTCTCCGTACCTGAGGGAGTTACCCAGTGGGTAGTGTATGAGAGTACCTCCCCAGAACAGCTGCTCTCCCACTTGGCAGGAGCGGATATTGCCATTACTAACAAGGTGAAGATAAGGCGAGAACATCTCGAGCAACTTCCTCAGCTCAAGCTCATTCAGCTCACTGCCACTGGAATGGACAATATAGATACTCAGGCCGCAAAGGAATTGGGCATAGAGGTCAAGAATGTCGTGGGCTACTCCACTGAGAGTGTGGCCGAACACTTCTTTATGCTTATGCTCGCTTCGCTCAGGGGGCTCAAGCCCTACCATACCGCTGTAGAGACAGGAGTATGGCAAGCCGATGGACGTTTCTGCCTTACCGAGCCTACTCTCTTGGACTTGCATACCCGTACCTTGGGCATCATAGGAGTGGGACATATAGGCAAGGCTATCACCGAGCGCGCCAAAGCCTTTGGCATGCGCGTACTTTGGGCAGAGCGCGAAGGAAAAGACCCTCGCAATAGCGACTATACCCCCTTCGACCAGGTACTCGCCCAGAGCGATGTCCTCTCCCTGAACTGTCCCCTCACCCCCGAAACCCACCACCTGATCTGTGAGCGCACCTTAGCGAAGATGCAGCGAAAACCCTTACTTATCAATGTGGCTCGTGGCGCTGTAGTAGATCCCCAAGCGGTATACGATGCCCTACAACAAGACAAACTCCTAGGCTTTGCCTCCGATGTATTCGAACAAGAACCCCCTCGAAAGGACGACCCTCTTATGCAACTCGCTCAGCACCCCAGAGTACTGCTCACCCCTCACGTAGCTTGGGCTAGCGAGTATGCCCTAGACAAACTCTGGAAAAAAGTAAAAGAACAGATAGAACAGTTTATCCAATGAAAAACAAAGAACAAAATTTAACTTTCCGCTCTTCTCTCTTTTTTCTGTGTTTGCTCCTCTGTGCCTGCAAGCAGTCTAAAGAAAATACCCCTGAGGATAGTACTCCTGCCCCTACTCCTACTGAGGAGGTACAGATCACCTACCTTAGGGAAAACCCCTCGCCTGTAGTGGCGTATGACTCTATCCCCAAGCCCATCTATACGGATGATATTGACTTGTATGAGCCTAATCGGAGCTTTGACTTCAAGAGTATATACTTCTCCATCTCCACTATATATAACAACGATTCCTTAGATATTCCTCCCCAATATATCAAGGAGCAGAAGAAGATGAGCCGAGAGGCATTGAGCTACTTCCCTTTGGAGGGCAAGTACCGCCAGAATATCTTCGAGCGAATGAAACTGACGCCTAAGGATACTATTTTTCTCTACAGTTATCAGGAAAATCAACTTAGAAAATACCCTCTAGCGGATACTCGCTCAGTAGCGGCGGTGAATGTATATGCCGATATAGAGAATATCAGCGCTTGGGATTATGAGATAGGCTTTGAACTGCAACACGCCAAGGATTCTATTGTGTCCCCCTTGTCCGATGTCTTTTTCAATTCCTTTGTCTATATAGGGAAAGAGAGTCCTTTTTCCTTAGAATCGGGAATAAGACAGATGCAGTGGAAAAAAGTCAGTCCTAAGGAGTTTCCAGCTTCTTATAAGCTATTGAATAACAATTACTTAGTAGGTAATACCTACAAGTATGTGTCGGCTGAGGTGATTTGTTATGTACAGGATTTTGATTTTGATAGTAGTAAGAGTGAGGACACCTACTATGGTAGCAAGCGCTATTTTGTGGCGGTAGATGCCAAAAGTAAGAAGATTATCAAGCGAGCTTTCTTTGAAGAAGGTGAATCTACCTCTTTTGCTCCCTTAGACAATGGTCAGATGTCCCCCTTTATCGGACGATTTCTCAAGGGTAAACCCTTAGCTATCTACGGATTGGTGTATGAGAGCTTTGGCTGTAATCCGATTATCTTCTTGGACGATGCCTATGAGAATATCTACCCAAGATGTGATAACAGACACTGATATAATGATGACCCATAATCATATTTTTTTCGTACCTTTGCCCCTAATCCCCTAACATCTAAAACCTGAGAATGAAGAATCGAGTAGTGATCACCGGAATGGGTATCTATTCCTGTATAGGCACCTCCTTGCAGGAGGTACAAGCGTCCTTGTACGAGGGGCGTTCTGGCATCATCTATGATGCCGAACGTAAGAAATATGGCTATCGCTCCGCCCTTACAGGGGCAGTGCCTGCTCCACAGCTCAAGGAGCTCTTGGGGCGTAGGGAGCGTATCTCCATGGGGGAAGAAAGCGAATACGCCTATATGGCCACTCTTGAGGCTATGGCTACCGCTCGGATAGATGCCGACTACCTCAAAACACACGAAGTGGGAATCCTCTATGGCAACGACAGTGTCGCCGAATCGGTGATTCTGACCAACGACCGCATCCGCGAGAAACAGGATACTACCTTAGTAGGCTCGGGAGCTGTATTCCGTACGATGAATTCGACCGTAACGATGAACCTCTCCACGCTCTTCGCCCTACGAGGGGTCAATATGACCATCAGTGCCGCCTGTGCCAGTGGCTCCCATGCCGTGGGCTTGGGTTACCTACTCTTACAGAGTGGCATGCAGGAGATGATACTCTGTGGAGGAGCTCAGGAGACGAACAAATACAGCATGGGCAGCTTTGATGGCTTAGGTGTATTCTCCATGCGTGAGGATACCCCTGAGCAGGCCTCCCGCCCCTTCGATGCTTCTCGCGATGGCTTGGTGCCCAGTGGGGGAGCGGCAACACTGGTACTGGAAACCTACGAGAGTGCGCAGCGCCGTGGGGTACCTATCCTTGCCGAAGTGGTAGGCTATGGCTTCTCCTCCAATGGCGGACATATATCCACTCCCAATGTGGAAGGCCCTGCGCAAGCAATGGCTCGTGCACTGGCCAATGCCTCTATGCAAGCCTCCCAGATAGACTATATCAATGCCCATGCCACCTCCACCCCCATAGGGGATGCCAATGAGGCTAAAGCCATTCATCAGATATTTGGCAGCCAGACTCCTGTGAGCTCCACCAAGTCCATGACCGGACATGAGTGCTGGATGGCCGGCGCTAGTGAGATTATCTACTCCATACTGATGATGCAACACGACTTTATCGCCCCTAATATCAATATAGAACGCTTGGACGAGGATTCCCAAAAGCTCAATATCATCACCCATACCCAAGAGCGCCCTATCAAGGCCTTTCTTTCCAATTCATTTGGGTTTGGAGGCACCAACTCGGCTTTGGTAGTGAAGAGTGTTTTGAGTGAAAAATGAAAAGTGAAGAATGTAGCCAGCGAGTGCCCACAGTTGAGTATGTGGTGAAGAGTGAGTAACTGATCACTAACGACTAAAAGAATGAGTATCCGACAATTATTCAAACATACCGCCATTTATGGCTTGGCTACGGTAATGCCTCGTTTGCTGAACTTGGTACTGACCCCCTTGCACACCAGTGCTCGTACGCTTTCGCAGGCGCAATATGGGCTCTATCAGGGACTTTTTGCCTATATGATATTGGGCAATGTACTGCTCACCTATGGTATGGAAACAGCCTTCTTCCGCTTTATGAATCGTGAGGAAGACCCCAAGCGTGTGGCAGCTACCTGCCTGACGTCCTTAGTCGTTACCACCCTTGTCTTTTTAGGGGTAGGCCTACTCCTATCTCAGTCTATAGCTGTATGGCTGAGCTACCCTGCTATCTATATCCGTTATGCTATATGGATACTTGCTTTGGATACCTTGGTGGCGATCCCTTTTGCTTGGTATCGGTATTCAGGACAATCACTACACTATGCTTTTATCAAAATCGGCAATGTAACGGTGAACTTAGGACTGAACCTTCTTTTCCTCCTCTATTTTCCTTTTTTGGAGAGCAAAGGCTACCGACTCCCCCTAATGGAGCTTGTCAGTGACAAAACTCAATACATTTTCTTGGCAAACCTCATTGCCAGCCTACTGACCTTTATCTACATGTTACCCCTATATAAGCGTATCGGCTTCTTGTGGGACATAGCTCTATGGAAGCGACTCTTTCAGTATGCTTTCCCTGTACTGATAGCAGGAATAGCCTTTTCTATCAATGAGGCTTTTGACCGTGTTTTTATACGCATGCTCTACCCTGCCTCCCAAGCCGATGCCGTGGTGGGGCTCTATGCAGGTTGTTACAAGATGGGCGTATTTATGACCCTTTTCATCACTGCGTATAAGCTAGGGGTGGAACCCTTCTTCTTCTCCAATGCGGCGGATAAGAATGCCCCACAGACCTATGCCAAGGTAACCGAATACTTTAGTATCTTTGCCGGTGGAATACTCCTCTTTGTCTGCGTATATATAGACCTCTTCAAGTGGTTGCTCATCCCTAACCGTGCCTATTGGGAAGGGTTGAAGATTGTTCCCTTTGTCCTTATGGCCAATCTGTGCTTAGGACTCTATCATAGCCTATCGGTATGGTACAAAGTCACCGACCGCACCCATTGGGGAGCGATTATCTCGCTTATCGGAGGAGGGATCACCATCGTGGCCAACCTTAGCCTCATCCCACTATGGGGCTATATGGGAGCTGCGGTAGCTACTTTCTTAGCCTATGGCGGGATGATGCTCCTATCGCTCTGGATAGGGCAAAGAAAATACCCTATCCCCTACCCTTGGCAGCGTATAGGTAGCTTTCTCCTGTTATCGACAGGGCTCTCCTTAGCTTATTTCTATATAGGAGATCGCAATCTTTTTGTAGGAAGTACCGCCGTAGTAGGGTATGCTTTCTTAGCCTACAAAAGCGTAAAGAGAGTGAAAAATGAAAAATGAAGAATGTAGCTAGGCTCATGAACTTAGTTACCACCATCTATAGAACCCTATAATTCTATAACCCTATAACCCTTAATTTCTATAACTCTATAACCCTAAAAATTATGGAAGTAAAAATTATCAATCATTCTGGGCATGACCTCCCTGCCTACCAAACAGCCCAATCGGCAGGGGTGGACTTGCGTGCTTGCCTAAAGGAATCCGTGGTACTCCACCCTATGGAGCGCAAACTCATTCCTACAGGACTCTTTATAGAACTCCCCGACGGGTACGAGGCACAGGTAAGACCTCGTAGTGGCTTAGCTCTCAAGCATGGAATTACAGTACTCAACAGCCCTGGCACTATCGATGCCGACTACCGCGGTGAAATCTCCGTACTACTGATCAATCTCTCCCAAGAGAATTTCGAAATTGCCAATGGAGAACGCATTGCCCAGATGGTCTTTGCTCCCTATACTGCCGCAACCTTTGTCCCTGTTGAGGAACTCTCCCAAACAGAAAGAGGCACAGGAGGGTATGGAAGCACAGGAAAGCAGTAAAAAATTTCCTCTCTAAGGGGTAGAAAAAGAAAAAAGACTTGCTGGTGGGCAGGTCTTTCTTCTTCTTTCTGTATGAAAAAATGCACTTATTTTAGGAATCAGTTTTTGAAAAATAGTAGGAAAATTGCCTTTTATCCTCCCTTATAAAGAATCAGAGTGATATAAATAATAATTGTTTAGTTTAGTTGGAATCTTTAACTCTTTCTTGTTAGTTGTTTGTTTCACGAAAGCCTTTGCTAGGCGGACAACACACTATTCTTTGTAAGGTGACAAAAGGCAATACATATACCTACCTTTTCATTCTACTACTTATAATTGGTTATATAAAAGGAATTGCCAGGCAATATCCGATATTCTTTTTGAAGAAATTTGTGCTATTAGAGTCGAGAAAGACAAGCCTCCTTTTGGGTGAGGGAGACTTATCTCCTTTACTCTAATCTAAAATAAAAACACAAAAAATCTAATTACTATATAAAGAGATGAAAACTTCTTTTCTTAATCTATCTTTTTTAATACAGCAAAGAACCAAGCACCCGTAATATTTTGGTGATTTAGTTTTTTTATAATTTCAGGTGCTTTATCCCTTACTGTCTAAAATAAAAAACGCAAAAAAATCTAATCAACTTTAGCGAGAAAAATAGTAAATTTTCTTATAAAGAAATTAACACCATAGCAATAGTATCTATAACTATCTTTCTGTTTTCTGCTGCAAAGGTAATAGTTTTTTTATAGATGTCAATAGGTAAGGGCAAAATTTGTCATGAACTGTATGTATTCGCGCACGAACGGTAAAAAAAATGTTTATTTTAAGATTTTCCGTCCTTATTTTCAGCCTCCAGAGCCGCCCATTGTTCTCGAGACACCTGTACACGCAAGCCCCCTTCGAGCCATAAAAAAGGTTTATTGGTACGGATAATATAGTCTCGGTTGACAATCGCCTTACGCGCATTAGCCAAGAAGATAGGTAGGTGATATTCAGCACAGAATCGATGGATCTCTTCCCAAGTAAGTTTGAGCTGAATTGCTTGTCCGGAGAGCGTATGGAGCACCTTCAGGCGAGGATTCTGTTCGTCTTGCAAAAAACAAAGGATTTGCTTGGGGAATACCCTGACACTCTGTTTGAGATAGTTCTCTATAAAGACAGGTGTTTCTTTTTCTCCCTCGGCAAGTGCCTCCGCTTCGGAAACATACTGAGAGAGGTTTTCTGTCAGTTGTAGAAAAATAGGTTTAACCAAATACTTTTTTACCAACGGAAACTCATTGAAGACCACCTGAGGAATTTCCGGATTCTCCCCTTGGTAGCCTGTAAAGAAGATAATATAAGGGGTATATCCTACCATATTGCGGTGGATATGAGAGAGAATGGGGTAGGAGTTGCCCCCTCGGATACTCCAATCGGTAAAGATAAGTTCTGGACGGTGTGTCTGGATCAGTTGTATAGCCTCTTCCAGATTGTCCGTAGGCGATACAGGGTGCCACTGAAGATAACGCTCCATACGAGCGGTAATATTTTTCCAGATGTTTTTATCATCTTCTATAATAATGTACTTAAAGACTGATTTTTTCATAATTGATAGATTTTTTGAGTTGTATAATAGTCGTAGTTCCAGGATACTTGAGGTCATCTTTGTCCCTTTCGGTCATGGTGATCGTAATAGCATCATCGAAATGCTTGTCAAGAATCTTGAGGATACGTTCTATATTCTTCAGTCCTGTTCCATGGCGCTGCACGCCCGCCATTTTCTTGGAAGCCGCCACGCCAATCCCATTGTCCGAGATACTGATCCCATACATATTGGGGCGCTCCCAGAAGGCGATACGCAGCTGGTAAGGCGGTTCGGTACGATGTCGCAAGCCATGGAGAAGTGAGTTCTCCACAATCACCTGAACAATCCCCATCGGAAGGCGATAATCGGGAGGGATCGCTCCAAAATTCTCTACCTGTACCTCAAGGTCTGGAAGGAAGATCTCCTTCTGAATGGCGATGGTATTCTCGGTGAGTTTCCACTCCTGTTCGAAGGGGATAAAAGGGGTCTTGTCCTGCGAATAGCGGTGCATAATCGAAATATTCTCTCCTATATGCGAGAGGATTCGCTCGGCATGTGGGTTGTCATAGAGCTCCGCCCCAAGGCTATTGAGGGCATTGAGCATAAAATGAGGGCGGAACTGCTTGCCCAAATTCCCTATAGTGAGCAAGGCTATCTCCTTGTCCTGCCTATCCATACGCCTCATGTTGTGGAGCAAATAACCTCCTGTAAGAATAGGAATCAAGATAATCAAGAGCCAAAAAAAGGTATCTTGCCAAAAATATTTTCTAATAATAATAGGGTATTCATAGCGAGTGAAACTCCCATCTGTTTGGCATACTATCAGGGAAAAGACATAGTTGCCGGTGGAGAGATTCTGGTAGCGGTATTCGGTATCGATAGAGATAGCCCCTTGGTCAATGACATCATCACTATTCTCCTTGCGCAGAGAAGCATTGACATAGCGGGGGAGGTTATCCTTGCTTTGGTAATGTAATTGTATATCAAAAGAACTCTCGTTAGCCCCGAGAATAATAGGGGCATCGGCACGGGAGTCATAAGTATTTTTCCCTGTATTGATCGTCAGGGTAGGCTCCACGGGATAATCAGGCAGGGAGAGCCACTGGGCGATATTCCACTGAAAGAGCATATTGGAGGAGGCAAACCAGATATGATCATCAGAATCTCGGCTGGCCACACAAGTATGTTCTATAGGTGCTTGCAAGTTCATGGCATAGGGATTCAGGTAGCGCACCCTAATCTTTCCCTTGTAGAAATCCGAGAGCGAGAGCACAAGGATACGGTTGGAGACCCCCACGATGAGGTAATCCCGCCACTGATGAAGAAAGACAATGGGGCGGATATTCCCCGTCAGCAGTGGATGATTGACTATTTGGAAATTAGTCGGATCCAGCTGATTAGTCCCCTTGGGCATCCACCGATAGAGCTGTCCCTTTTCGGTACCGAACCAAAGCGTACCAAAAGAATCCTTCAGAATCGCATAGCCTCGAATAGGCGTTTGTTTTTTATCAAAAAAGAGTGTTTGTGCCTTATCTTTTTCAGGGATATAGCGAGCGATACCCTGCATGGAGATCACCCAGATATTCCCCTGGGAATCCTCGGCAATGCCCTGACAGTGATTCAGAGCAAGCCCCTCCTTGTGGGTGACACGTCGCCAAGGAGTACGTATTTCCAGATGTTCCAGTGCCTTGTAAGCCAAGCCGTTGCCCTGTACTGCCGTATAGAGCACACGACCCGAGGTCAGGAAGTTGCAAGTAGAAACAATCGTATCACTCACCTTTTGGTAAGCCGTAGGAGAGCGGAAAAGATACATTCCCTTTTGTTGGGTATTGAATAAGACCTTTTCCCCAATAGCCAAGGCGCCATTGGCACACTGTAAGTTGCGCAAAGGGCTCTCCTCTATCTTGAGCGAATCTACCACGGAGAAGCCCCCGTTATAACTTCCTGCCCAGAGCTTCCCCGAAGGGGTGAGCGCAATAGAGAGCAGCCCGTCGGTATTGGTATGATTATAGAGCCTTGGATAGATCCTCAGATAGGTGAAAATACGGTAGAACTGGTTCCCCCCAGCGATATAGAGACTATGTGAATCCTCAGAATAGGCCTTGTAGGCAGCCGATTTCATAGTGGTAGTAATAACCACTGGCGAGAGCTGTTTTTCCAAATCATAGAGTGTCAGTCCATTGCTATCATTGTAGAGATAATAGCGCCCACCATTCTTATTCTCGCTCTTATTGGCAGGGAGCACTCGAGTTATGACCGTATGATTATACTGGAAAAGTCCTTCATTATCTGGTCGGATAAAGTAGAAATCGCTCAAGGAGCGCATATATATAGGCAAAAAAGGTTCTGGAAAGGTCGTTTCTGGTTCTTTGCTCGTAAGGGATCTCAGTGAGGTTGTCGCCTCTGAGAGAATACAGCGATAAGGGACACTATTGACCGAGATAGCGAAGATAGGATCTGGGTTTCGCTCCACCTCCTGAAAGAACTTGCCATCATAGCTCATGAGCTTGTAGAGATTCTCTGTGGCGGAGTAGATGGTGAAATAGATTATTTTATCAATAAGAACAAAGTGGCTATACTCCCCATCAGGAAAGCCTATTTCTCGTTGTTCAAGGTTTTTATAAGAATTTCCCGTATAGATAGCCTTGGAAAAACCATAGAAATAGTTGTCCAAAAGCTTGTATTTTTTATGGAACACGCCTACATTTTCTCCTTTGAAGAGCAGTTCTACCTCTGTATTGTGCAAAGCATAGAGTTCATTTTCTTCTGAAGAGAAGAGCAGTTCTCCCTCTGAGCCTACCTGTAGGGGCTGGTTCATACTGAAGAAGTCCTTATTGATATTATAGCGTGTGTACTGCAACGCTCTATGTTCCCACTGCGGAAGTGACTGGGAGAGAGACACGTGAACAGTGAGCAATAAGCAGTAAGCAGTAAGCAGTAAGCAGTGAGCAGTGAGCCGCGAACCATTTTTCCCTTGGGGGGCACCAAAAGTGAAAAATGCTTTGAGTGAAGTGTGATTAGGGCATAGTAGGGCGACCTTTGGGACACAAAGGCTTAGCAAGCCATTTTTGAGGGCTTCAAGGAAGGTATGAGCTAATCTCTTCATCTTTTAGGAGTTAGGGGCTATAAACTGTAGACAAGGGCTACTCTGGTGCAAAGATAATTTTTTTTGAAAAAAAATCCAAGTAAATCTATAAAATTTATATTTTATTCCTAATAAAAGTTAATTATCAATCAAAGTATGTTAATAATGGTTAGAAATTAGTTGTTGTAAATTTGTTTTTAGGGTGGCAAAGGTACAACTATTAATGAACAAGTGAATATCTAAAAAATAATTCTTATCTTTGCACTCAACAATTTAATATTAAAATTTATGGGTATTATTGCAACACTTATTATTGGAGCCATCGCTGGATGGTTAGGCGGGACTATCTACAAAGGTAGTGGATTAGGCCTTATTGGGAATATCATTGTGGGTATTCTTGGAAGTGGTGTTGGGTATTGGCTTTTAGAAAGCGTGCTTCACATCTCTCTTGGAGAAGGATGGATTGGTGCTATCTTGACAGGAGCTATTGGAGCTATTGTTATTTTATTCTTGATAAATCTGGTATCTAAAAAGAAGTAATAAGGAAGAATAGATAGTAAAAATGAAAAATCCCCGAAATATTATATATTTCGGGGATTTTATTAGAGATTTCGTTCTTTAGAACTATCTTTTTGCATTAGCTGTCCAGGTCTTTCCTTCAGTAGTATAGAGCATGGTCAATGAAGAGGCATTAATTTTAATGAATTTTACACCATCTTGGAAATCGATGTTCACCAATGTGTTATCTCCTTCTTTTTTGAAGCTAACTCCTTTTAGGTCTTCAATACCATCTGAAAAACGGAAATAATAATCATTCCCAGTTTTTACAACTGTTACTGAACCATTGTCTGCAGCTTTTTGCTCTTGACCATTTGTGTAAGAGATTTTACCTTTGTAGGTTCCTACAAAAAGGTCATTGTCTGCTGGGTCATCATTCTTGCTACAAGAAATAGACGAAAATGCTACTAGTGATATACAAATCAAAGTAACTAAAGTGAATAACTTTTTCATGTCTGATAAAATTTAAAAATGTTTCTATTAATATTTACTCAATTATTTTTTAGCCTCTTTTTTCATAGAAGCTATTTTTTTCTCTAATAGACTAATGATATCTTCCGATTTATCCTTCGATTCGGCTAAAAGATTATCTACCTTTTCTTCTAAAGATTCTTTTAGATCGGATGTTTTCTTACGCAAATCTTTAGTAAGACTTTCTACTTGTTCTTTCAATTCATCCACTTTATCAGTTATAGAATCTTTAATTTTTTTACGTGTGTTTTTTCCTTTGTCTGGGGCAAAAAGGATCCCCAAACCTACTCCTACAGCTGTTCCAGCTGCTAAGCCTAATAATGTGTTTGCTATCTTTGACATAACTTAAAAATTTAAAAAAATTAGTTTCATTTTTGTTTTTAAATAAGCTTTTAAACTCTAATTTTTGCAAAGGTACAAATTAAAAATGATAAAAACAATTTTTTGAATGATTTTTTTCAAAAAAAAAGAAAAAAAAGAAAAAAAACATATTATATAAATTGCTTTTTTTCTCATAAATAGTCGTCGAAAAGCATTTACAACTAAAATATTATACAAAAAATAATTGAATCCTATTCAAAATATATAAAAATACTTTACATAACCTAATTTTTAGTCCATAAAATAGTATTTCAGAGCTATAAAGTACGAGCAAAACGCTCCCAATAGAAGAGACTCAAGCTACAAGCTCGCTCCTATGGAGTTCTATTCACTGCTCTCTGTTCTCTGCTCTCTGTTCACTGTCCACTGCTCTCTGTTCACTGTCCACTGCTCTCTGCTCTCTGCTCTCTGTTCTCTGTTCTCTGTTCTCTGTTCACTGCTCTCTGCTCTCTGCTCTCTGCTCACTGTTCTCTGTTCTCTGTTCTCTGTTCTCTGTTCTCTGTTCTCTGTTCTCTGTTCTCTGTTCTCTGCTCACTGTTCTCTGTTCTCTGCTCACTGTCCACTTTTTTTTGTACCTTTGTGCGCTGATAACGATAAAAAAATATATTATGGCAGAAACCTACACCTATGAAAGCTATAAAGAGCTGATGGACAATCTATTAAAAGAAGGAAAAACCTCAGGAGAAGATCAATCTGAGTTCATGGTATCCCTCACTAAGCTTAACCGCCAGCGTATCAAGCGCTTGGACAACACCTTGGAGCTCACGGCTGAGCAGACTGCTTTTTTTGCCAACCTTACAGGCGAGCAGTCTTGGGTGGTTATCTCTGAATGTTGGTGTGCGGATGCAGCACAGATCCTACCCGTAATTGCCAAGGTGGCCGAGGCAAATCCGCATATTCACCTTTCGATAGTGCTCCGCGATGAGAATCCTGAGCTGATGAATCAATACCTTACCAACGGTGGCAAGGCTATTCCTATCCTTATCATCTCGGACAAGGCTACCGGAAAAGTATTACACGTATGGGGACCTCGCCCCAAAACCGCTACCGCCATGGTAGAAGCCTACAAAAAGGAGCATGGCAAGCTCTCCCCTGAGTTCAAGGAAGACCTCCAGAAGTGGTACAACCAAGACAAGGGACAAAGTATTATCCAAGACCTTATCACTCTTTTTTCCTAATGAAGATTCTACTATCCCCTGCCAAACGAATGGCTGCCTCTTCCGCCTCTTACCCCATGGTAGGCGTTCCCACACAAGCGCTTTTCCAGAAGGAGATAGCGCAGGTTCTGGCTCCCCTAAGAGCCCTATCACCACGAGAGCTGGCTCCCCTGATGGACATTTCCCCTCGTATAGCCGAGCAGAGCTGGCAATACCACCAAGAGATCGCCCTGCCCCTGAATGAAAAGAACGCCAAAGAGGCTCTCTTTGCCTATAGGGGCGATGTATATGACGGGTTGGATGCTGATACTCTCTCGAGCGAGGAGGTGCTATGGCTACAAGATCGATTGCGCATTCTCTCTGGACTCTATGGGATCGTAAGACCCTTAGACCTGATTGCACCATACCGCCTCGAGATGGGCACCAAGCTCTCGGTAGCCGGAAAGGCTACCCTGTACGAGTTCTGGGAAGAGAAGCTCACCCAAGCCCTCAAGGACGAACTTGAAAAGGACGAACCTGTGGTGAACCTCGCCAGCGACCAGTACGCCAAGGTGATCAACCGCAAGAAACTATCCGTGCCTGTGGTAGATATTGTCTTTAAGAACTGGAAGGGCGACACGCTCAAAACTATTGTCCTATACACCAAGCGCGCCCGTGGGCTGATGGTACGCTATATAGCCCAAGAGCGAGTGACTACTCTTGAGCAGCTCAAGGGCTTCCAAAAAGGAGGCTATCACTTCTCTGAGGAACTTTCTCATGGGAACGAATTGGTGTTCGTAGGAGGATAAAGGACAAATAAAATATTTACATAGATCTGACCTTGATTTTATAGAAAAAATGTTGTTATACGAAAAATTTCAAGAAAGTAAGGGGGTCACTACCGATACCCGCAAGGAACTGAAGGACACTCTTTTTTTCTGCCTTCAGGGGGAAAACTTTGACGGCAATACCTTTGTCCCCTTAGCCCTCGAGAAAGGGGCTAAGTGGGTTGTTACCAGCGATCCCCAATGGAGCTCAGAGCCCAAGGCTATCGTGGTGAAGGACACCCTATGGGCGCTCCAAGAGTTGGCGACTTATCACCGCCAAAAATTGGGCACTCCCATCATTGCCCTGACAGGAAGCAATGGAAAAACTACTACCAAAGAGCTCATCTACAGTGTGCTCAACCAATCTTTTAACGCTCTCAAGACAGAAGGGAACCTGAACAACCACTTAGGTGTACCCCTTACCCTACTGCGCCTAAAACCTGAAACAGACATTGCCATCGTGGAGATGGGCGCCAATCATCCTGGGGAGATAGCCCGACTCTGCCAGATAGCCGATCCTGATTTCGGCTATATCACCAACTTTGGTCGTGCTCACTTGGAGGGATTCGGTTCCTTCGAGGGGGTGATTCGTGCCAAAAGTGAGCTATACCAATACCTGAAGAAAGACAATAAGTGTATTTTCTTTTCCGAGGACAACTCTTTGCAGCGAGAACTACTGGAGGGCTACGAGCCCACCTATTCGTTTTCACTCGAGAGCAGAGAGGGCGCCAACCTCCAGCTAAGCCTCCTAAAGAGTATCCCCACCGTCACCCTTGAGTGGGCAGGGGAGGAGTTCTCCAGCGCTCTGATAGGCAATTACAATGCCACCAATATAGCCGCGGCTATGTGTATAGGGCGCTACTTCAAGCTCAGTGCTGAGGCGATTCGCCGAGGTGTGGAGGGGTATATACCCACCAACAACCGCTCCCAGTTTGTCGAAAAGACTCGGGGCAACAGGGTACTGATGGATGCCTACAACGCCAACCCCAGCAGCATGCACGCTGCTATAGAGGCTTTCCAAGCCCTCCCCTCTGCGCATAAAGTGCTCATTCTGGGGGATATGAAGGAATTGGGGGCTTACAGTGAGAGAGAGCACCAACAGTTAGTTACCGATATAGCCACCTACCCATGGACGGCCGTACTACTCATAGGAGAGAATTTTGGGCGGACACAGACCGACTTCCTTAAGTTTGCCTCCCCAGCAGAGGCCAATAGCTACTTAGCGGCTCATCCTTTTTCCGACACCCTTTTCCTTGTCAAAGGCTCTCGCTCTATGACACTGGAGAAGATAGAAATATAACCCCATGAAGATACTACTCTTGTCCGATACTCATAGCTATATGGATCAGGCCATCCTCCAGCATGCCCTATGGGCAGATGAGGTATGGCATGCCGGAGATTTTGGATCTCTTGCGGTAGCCGAGCAGCTACAGGCGATAAAACCCCTCAGGGGTGTATATGGCAATATAGATGGAACCGAGATACGCGCTCTTTTTCCTAAGCGACAGCTTTTCGAATGTGAGGGGGTACGGGTGGCCATGACTCATATAGGGGGCTACCCCACCCACTATGCCAAGGGCATTCCCCAATGGCTCGTGCAGGAGAAACCAAAGATATTTATCGCCGGCCATTCGCATATCCTAAAGGTCATCTATGACAAGAAATATGAACTGCTACACCTGAACCCTGGGGCTATTGGCAAATATGGCGCCCAAAAGAGCCGTACCATGCTGCGCTTTGAGATTGCTCAGGGGAATATCTCCCATATGGAAGTAGTCGAATATGAGAAGTGACCAGCCTTTATTCCGGCATTAGAAAGTCCTTTAGGAGAGCAGAGGAAAAGGTAAAATTTTTTACAGCTAAAATTTCCATAGTCTTAAAAAAAGATGTACCTTTGCACTCTGAAGAGTCAAGAATAGCTACTTATTTGCTTTTTTAACTATTGTTACCTAATTACTAAAAAAAATGAGTTTAGAATCAAAGATAATGGAAGCGCTTAAGGAGGCGATGAAGGCAAAGGATACTATTGCCTTGGAGTCCTTACGTGCTGTAAAATCAGCTATCCTTTTAGCCAAAACAGAGGCTTCTGCAGGAGATACTCTCTCAGCAGAAGAGGAAATAAAACTCTTACAACGCTTGGTAAAGCAGCGCAAGGAGAGTGCTGAGCTCTACCAGAAACAAGGCAGAGAGGACTTGGCTACTCCGGAGCTGGCACAAGCGGAAATCATCGCTAAGTTCCTTCCTGAGCAGCTCTCCGAAGAAGCTGTGGAGACCGCCATACGTGCCATTGTAGCTCGCTCGGGAGCTTCGTCCATGAAAGACATGGGCAAGGTCATGGGTGAGGCCAACAAGGAACTCGCCGGCAAGGCCGATGGCAAGCTCATCGCCACTGTAGTAAAGCGTGTACTATCATAAAATATAAATATTTCACTAAAAAGGCCGCATAGTTCAACTGGATAGAATATCAGATTTCGGCTCTGAGGGTTAGGGGTTCGAATCCTCTTGCGGTCACTAAGTGTAACACTCTTCCACTCAATGTGTTACAGCTATTTTAAGGCTAAAATTTCGTTTGTAATTTCACCAAAACGGCAAGGTAAACGGCAAGGTAAAAATTACAAACAAAATGGCAACAAAAACATTTCAAGGGTGTAGTTATACCGATTTATGGGTATCCCCAGCCAATTGGCAAAAAGCTACAAAAAAAGATTTAGATAAAGATTGGTATGTACAATGCACTTTCTTTGATCCTCGTTATGAAAAGAAATATCCCCAAGGATTTCCTTTTCGAAAGAGGGCTAACAAGCCCCAAACAATAGAGGAGCGTAAGGCACTTGTTTCTTTCTTTCTCAAAAGTATTCCCCAACAATTCAATGATGGGTACAATCCTATTACCAAGAAGTACATGAATGTCCGAAATGATGGGCTTTATCCTAATTTGCTCTTTATTGAAGCGTTCAGGCGTGCATTGGAAATGAAGAGGAATGCAAATAATAAGCGACATTTGTACGATATACAATGCGCTATTAATAGACTTGAAAAAGCCAGTGAAGCCCTTGGTATGCAGTATATCAAGGTAAAAGATTTGCGCCGCGTAGACCTTAAGATCATGCTTGATTACCTACAACTCCCTGATAAGTATTATAACAAGTTTGTCATTTACTTCTCAAGTCTATATCGAGTATTGATAGAATACGAATGCTGCGAGTCTAATATCACCAGGGATATTTATCCTAAAAAGACTTTTAAAGAGCCACGCCTCGTGCTTGAGAAAAACGAATTGGATAGGGTAAGGGAGTACTTAGAGAAGACACACCCCAATTTTTATCGTTATATGATGATCTTCCTCTACTCAGGAGCGCGTAATACAGAGCTTTTTAGATTGCAACGCAAAGATGTAGATTTGGATAAGCAGGAATTTGTTATACTCCTTGAAAAAGGCGGACAGTATAAACGATGTACTAAGGTGATACTTAGCCCTGCATTGGGATATTGGCGTGAAGTATGTGAGGAGTGCCAAAGCCCCGATGATTATCTCTTTGCCCTGAACTTTGTACCTAATAAAGAAATGGGACATACTGAGATTGTTACCCGCTTTTGGAAACGAAATGTAAAGGATAAACTCAGTATTGAAGCTGACTTTTACGCCCTCAAGCACTATATGCTTGATAATTTGGATAGTGATACCGCTATGTTATTAGCTTCCCATACTAATAAGAACACTACCGCTATCTATCAGGTCAATAAAGCCAAGAAAGATAGAGAGATGCTTAAGCAGTTGAAAATAGAGATATAACACTCTTAAAAACGAATATAATTTTTTTAACATTAAATGTCTTTTGTATTCATTTGAAAAACATTAACTTTGCAACTAATTAAAATACATCAATATGGAACCATTAAAATACCCATCAGCAGTCATCGCTAATTGGTTTCTTGAAAAAGAACCAAGAATGAAAGATGATATAATGAAAGTATTGAAATTGGTGTATATAACACACGGATTTCATTTAGCTTTCAAAGACACTCCTTTGATAAAAGAAGATGTTCAAGCATGGCAATATGGTCCTGTTATTCCCGAATTGTATTTCAGGCTTAAGACTAAAACGTTGGGCATTACTTCTGATTATAGAGGAGATTGGGAAAGATTTGAAAAAGATATTGAAGTCAAAAACCTATTAGAAGCTGTATATAGAAAATATGGAAAATATACAGGTGGACAACTTTCAAATCTTACACACAATCAAGATACTCCTTGGGATATAACTGTTAGAAGTTTCAAATCATTAATAGAAGAAGATTTGATTAAAACACACTATAAAGATTTATTACGAAAGGCTACTGCTAATAAATAAAGAAAATGAATGATACTTTACCCGACTTTTCAGATATAGACATAATAGAGCCTGATATAGAAAGCAATATTTCTCCTCCAGTAAGAGAAATACTTACTCCTAATGAAAAACGTAATAATCGTGAAAAGAATAATTTTCATTGGGTAAAAATAGGTTTTATTTGGGTTTTAGCAGGTAGTGGTATGGCCGTATTGATAACTGTTGTACTTCATTTGGTATTGCCAAATGAATATAGGTGGCTTGATACAAATGAGACATCTTATCTCAAAGGTTTGTTTGCTTCAGGGATAGGCGGAGCTATACTCGCAAAATTTGGGAATAAACTAATTGAATAATAGGAACGCCTATTACATACTATTGAAATTTACTAACTTAATTACATAACACATGAGAAAAATTCTATTGCTCATTATGGGGCTAATCGCTTTGGGGTGTTCTAAGAGTGAGGATAAGGAAGAAGATTTTAGTCAGTATAAGCTGAATGTGCCAGAATGGTTGGTTGGTAGATGGGAATATATATCAGGAGGTATTGATTATTCTTTTGAATTTACAAAGGATGATTATAGACTTTTTAATGAGTCGTATTTTGAGACACAAAAATCACGATTAGTTGAACAAAAAGAATATTCTTATAAGTTCCAAGGAAATAATCGACATATGTATTATTTTATAGAGTTTCGTCCTCAAAGCAATACTTATTATAAACACAGTTATGAATGGACAGAGTGGACAGAAAAATCTCCTTATTTTGAAGGAAGGGAAATGTTTAAAATAAAATATGAAAAAGTGACTAAATATGGAGCTGAAATTGAAGTTATTTCGGAAGGAGAATATTTCTATAAGAAAGTCAAATAAACTAAAAGCCCCTTTATTGGGGCTTTTATTATGACCTTATCTTGATTCCTTTAGTAGTAATCTCACTAATGCCTGCTTTCATATTAGCTATATCTGTTTCTATCTTATGAAGTTTATAAGTATTAGCTTCTATTCCTGCAAGGTGTCTTAGTTGCTGTGTCGCATTGTTTTGCATAGATTTTTTTACAATCATTTCCCCTAAATCATTCCCCTCTTTTTATTATATAAACCACTGACTAACAGGTATATAAATCAAAAATCCCCTTACACTAAGTTTGTCTAAAAAATACTTTGGGAATATGATAATTAATTAGTACTTTTGCACTTTGTTTTGGAGTTTTTTAATTTTCTAATTATCAATAGATTACAAGTTCTAATAGCCTAAGATAGAACGATATCTTCACAAGCCCAAAGACATGTTACGTAACTGTTCGCCTTATACCTTTATCATACTCTCCTTCCTCACCCTAATCATGGTGGGTACCCTGCTGTTGTCCTTACCATTTGCACATGTGAGTGGAGGCGGTTTTACCTTCTTCGAGGCTCTCTTTACAGCGACTTCAGCGGTGACCGTCACAGGGCTTACTGTCTGTGATGTACACAGCACTTTTTCTATATATGGGGAAGTAATAGTACTCTTGCTCATACAGTTAGGCGGATTAGGAATCCTCACCCTATCCTCAGTGATTATACTGCTCATCACCAAGAAAATCAGCTTTTATACCAAGCGCTTGGTCTCGGAGGGGCTCAACCACGAGGCTAAGATAGACCTATATTCGCATATCAAGAAGGTTGTCTTCGTTGTGCTACTTATCGAGGCCATAGGAGCGGCACTGCTCTTTTTTGTCTTTGTGGGACAATATCCGTGGTACAAAGCTCTTTATTACGGCATATTCCACTCAGTATCTGCATTTTGCAATGCTGGTATCTCTCTGTTTCGTTATAGCTTGGAGGGGTATACTACGCATTGGGGAATGAACATTATCATTTCCCTATTGGTTATCTTCGGAGGCTTAGGTTTTACAGCCATTATTGAGCTCTACGAATACCTCATAGGCAAGAGACGGAAGATCAGTGTTAATTCCAAGTTTTCCACCCTAATCACCTTACTTCTCTTGGGAGTGGGTACTTTCTTATTTTTCATTTTAGAATACCGCTATACAGGAGAGCTAACGGATGGAAGTGTTCAGCAGCGTCTTTTGGTAAGTTTTTTCCATTCGGCGTCCCTACGCACGGCGGGGTTCAGCACGGTATCTATAGCAGGTATCTCAGGGGCTACAGCACTGTTGTGCATGCTACTGATGTTCATAGGTGCTTCTCCCAACTCCACCGGAAGTGGTATCAAGACAACAACCTTTGGGATTCTCTATCTGGGGGTACGCACCTCCCTACTGAACAAGCGGTATATAGAATACTCTAAAAGGCGTATCTCCTGGCAGTTGTTCAATAAGGCATCAACCTTGGTATTTATCGCCTCCTCCTATATTATGATAATGGCAATCCTGATGATGTATTTTGATAGGGATAAGGAACCTATCAAGGTACTCTTCGAGCTGATGTCGGCCTTCTCGACCTGTGGGCTTTCGATGGGGCTTACCTCGTGGCTGAGTACTCCCTCGCAGGTGATCCTGCTCATTACCATGTTCTTAGGTAGGGTGGGGCCTCTGACCATTGTCTTGGCTTTCTCCCGAGAGCGCAATGTAGGCAAATACAAATATCCTAAGGAAAACATATTAATCGGATAAACGTATGAAGAAGAATTTTTTAGTGATTGGATTGGGTGAGTTTGGTAAGTCCGTTGCCAAGACCCTATATAAGAACAAGGCTACCGTGATGGCGATAGACTCGAACGAGGAACTTATCAAGCAGGCGCTTAACGAAGGCATCCTAGACGAAGCGGTGATTCTAGACGCTACGGACGAGATTGCTCTGAAGAATGTAGTCAAGGACGATTTCGACATGGCTTTTGTCAGTGTCGGGGACAATATACAAGCAAGTATTCTTATCACCCTACACCTGAAGGAGTTAGGAATCGATCATATTATCTGCAAGGCGGTAAACCACACCCAGGGGAAGGTCTTGGAGAAGATAGGGGCGACACAGGTGGTCTTCCCCGAGGAACTCATGGGTGAGAAAATCGCTTATTCGATGCTGCACCCCTCGATTATAGAGTACTTTAAGTTCTCGGAGGATTATTTTATCTCGGAGGTAAAGATCCCCAAGAGCTATGTAGGCAAATCACTGATGGAGCTGAACCTGCGACACAAGTATGAGATCAACATCCTTGCGGTAAAGCATTCGGATGGCAAGATGAACGTAACCCCCGACCCTAATGTACGCCTAAGTCAGGACGACCTACTGATCGTCTTAGCCCGAGAGAATACTATTGGGAAAATCATGTAAGAGCGTAGGAGGCACGATTTATTGTGTCTTAACGAAATAGATTCTACAAAAAAATCAACTCTTGATTTGTTTTATTACCTGTCTCCTCTTCCCTATTTCTAAGGATCTACATTGTAGGAAAGTATTACAGGGCGGAAAAGTGCGGTGGAGTAGAAACTCTGTTCCAAGCGAAGGATATAGTCCTTGACCATGGGCAAAGGTACTTTAGGGGCTATCTTGAGCAAGATATGCTTGATATACTCATTGCGAATACGCGAGATAGGGGGAAACTCTGCCCCGAGTACTTCCACGGGATAGCCAGTGAGCCCTGTACGCAAGCCATCGGCAAACCATTGTCCAGCCTGATTGATACGCTCAAGTTCCCTATGACGGAAAATGATGCGCACCAAGCGATAGTAGGGAGGATAGTGAAAATCGGAGCGTTCTGTGAGCTGTGCTGTCATCATAGCCGTATACTCCCCTTGCTGAATCCTTTGTAGGGTCTCTTGGAAAGGGTTATAGGTCTGTATGAGCACGCGTCCTTGCTCTTTGCGCCCGGCACGGCCTGCTATATGGCTTAGCAGCTGGAAGGCGCGTTCGCTGGCGCGAAAATCCGGCTGATGGAGGAACAAATCGGCATTCATCACCCCAACCAATCCTACCTTGGGAAAGTCCAGTCCCTTACTTACCATTTGTGTACCGACAAGGATATCCGTTTCTCCCCGCTCGAAGTGGTGGATAATCTTCTCGAACCCATATTTCCCCTTGGTGGTATCCATATCCATACGCTCTATACGCGCCTTAGGGAAAAACTGTAACAACTCTTCCTCTACCTTCTCGGTACCGAGTCCTTTTGTCTTGAGGGAACTATGCTCGCCACAAGCAGGGCAGCTCATAGGAGTAGGAATGGTATACCCACAGTAGTGGCAGCGCAATTGGTTCTGCAATTGGTAATAGGTGAGGGAGACATCACAGTTGGGACACTGGGGAATTGTATCACATTTGTCGCATTGTAGATAGGGCGCATAGCCACGGCGATTTTGTAAGAGAATCACTTGTCTATGCTGGGCGAGTGTCTGCTCGATAGCTGCCAGAAGGGTATCGGAGAAGTGTCCTTGGAGCTCCTTTTTCTTGGTTTTCTCCTTGAGGTCTACCAACTCGATCATGGGGGCTTGTATCCCCGTATAGCGCTCGAGGAGCTGTACAAAACCGTACTTTCCCACTTGAGCATTGTAGTAACTCTCTGCAGAAGGTGTAGCCGAGCCTAAGAGTGTCTTTGCCCCGTGTAAGTGTGCGAGCATCAGTGCGGTATCCCTTACCTGAAATCGTGGGGGGGTCTGTTCCTGCTTATAGGAAAGATCGTGTTCCTCATCGACGATGATCAGTCCCAAATCGTGGAAAGGCAAGCAGACAGCCGCCCTTACCCCGAGCACAAACTGTGCCTTGGGCTTATTGGCCAAGACATTGTTCCACACCTCGACCCGCTCATGGGAAGAGTATTTGCCGTGATAGACACTCATTTTGTCCCCGAAGAAATGTTCCAAACGGTTCATCAGCTGTACGCTGAGGCCTACTTCGGGTACTAAGTAGAGAACGCTTTTCCCCTGAGCAAGTGTTTGCTCTATGAGCTGACTATAAAGGAGCGTTTTCCCCGAAGTAGCCACCCCTTGTAGTAGAACTGTATTCTTCTGATTGAATTGCTCCTGTACCTCTTCTAACGCCTTTTGCTGGGCAGGAGTGAGCTCCCATGTATCGCTATCGGAGGCAAAAGAGACCCTATCCACTGCCTCGGTATACACCTCCAAGATTCCTTTTTCCACTATTTTTTTCAGTACAGAAGCACTTACCTCAGCCTTTTCCAAGAGCTGCTGCGGGGTGATGCTGGTCTGTTTCTGAGAGCGCAAGGCCACAAAAGCCCAGAGGAGCTTTTCTTGTGCCTTGGAGGTGAGGGTATCGCCCTCCAAAAGGGTATTGAGCGCATTCCTATCCTCATAGACAGGGGACAAGCGTAGGTATTTCTCTACCTTGGGTTGGTATTTCTCAAAAATCTTTTCACTTAGGCGAATGGCATCCTTCTCGAGTAATGACTTAAGCACCCCAATGGGGTTTTTCTTCTGGAGCACCTTCCCTACTTCCTTCGTGGTCAGTGCAGAGGCCTGCCCCAGCGCCTCGTAGACCAAGAATTCCTCATCGGAGAGAGTGGCGACAGTGATTGGCGTAGAGGTCTTCTCCACTATGGTTTCACTCTCTAAGAGCAAGGAAGAAGGCATGCCCATCTTGAGCACTTCGCCGAAGGTGGAGAGGTAGTAGGTACTTATCCATGAGAAGAGTTGTAGCTGTCTGTAAGAGAGCATGGGCTGCTCATCGAGAATAAACTCAATGGGCTTGGTAGGATAGGACGGTTTGTGCTGATGTACACGGATGACCACCCCTGTATATATTTTGGCTTTGCCAAAAGGCACCACCACGCGCATTCCTGCCCTGAGGAAATCCGCTTGTTCGGGATTGACCTCATAGGTAAAGGCTTGGCGTAGGGGTAGCGGAAGGGCTACATCGGTATAGTACATAGGCGGCAGAGGTTAGGCTTTTTGCTCGTTCCAGTAATAACTATCCGGATAGATACGCTCACCGAAAATTGCGGTTCCCACCCTTACGATGGTAGCTCCTTCGGCAATGGCAACTTCCAAGTCGCCGCTCATACCCATGGAGAGTTCATAAGGCTGTACATCGGGGAGGTTCAGGGCAAAGATCTGTTGTTGGATACTCTTGAGTAGCTGGAAGCACTTGCGCACCTTGTCCTCTTCCGCACTGAAAAGGCCAATGGTCATCAGCCCACGGATATGGAGGGTAGGCAGTTGTGCCACTTGCTGGGTAAGCGCTAAGGCCTCCTCAGGAGCCACACCGAACTTACTCTCTTCGCCAGAGGTATTCACTTGTATAAATACGTCCATCTCTCTTCCTACCTGAGAGAGCTTTTGGTGGAGCTTCTCTGCTAAATCGTAGCGATCCAAAGACTCGACACAGCTAACGTCATACTTGAGGATATCCTTGATCTTATTGGTCTGTAGGTGTCCTATGAAGTGGTTGGTATGTGGGGTCGCCTTGAGCGCCTCGTATTTTTCTTTGAGTTCCTGTACCTTATTTTCCGCAATAAGGGTGTAGCCGGCAGCAAATGCCTGCTGGATGCGCTCAGGAGTAACGGTCTTAGTAGCCAGTAGGAGCTTGACCTCTTTAGAGTCGCGGCCAGCAGCCTGACAGGCCTTATCGATACGTGCTTGTACGTGCTGAAGGTTGTGTATGATAGTGTCCATTTTGAGTTTTGAGTTCTGAATTTTAAGTTTTGATTTATAAGGATTTAGCGATTAAGAGTTGTACCCAGTTTCTAAAACGGGGACAACGTTCCATAAGGGTTTCTATTCCTATTTTGATAGCAATGTTGTTCCCATCAATAATCTTTTCATATCTCAAACCTTGCTTTTCAAAAATAGCAATAATTCGTTTGGAAGGAGCTGTCTGGGGGCTATCATTAATATTCTCTGGATTCTCATAATGTGCAACAACATTACGTATATCGGCTTCTATAGAGGGGTTGTTGAATAGAGAAAAACCTTCTACTGAAGAAAAAAGCAAAGCTTCAAACTCATGTAGTTGTATGTAGGGAATAAAGTTATTAACCTCAATCCCTTTGCTTTTTAGATCCTCTATCATTCCTTGTTCTAAGAGCTGTACCCCTTTTGTAGGGTCTGACTGTTTCTGTTTGGCTTCTTGGTAATTAGGGAAATGATGACTTTCCAAAATACCATAATAGTCAAAGAATGTGGTAAGTACTTTTTCCTTATCTCTTAGATGATTTCTCAGCTCTACAAATAGCTTAGAATAATTTGTAATGCCACCCCCTGTACACTTTAATGTACTAAAAGAGATGTAACTACCTGTTTTAGAAAAGATATAAGGCGCTAAGATGTTTGTAAAGACAGTACGCTCTGTTTGTCCTTCTACAATACAATGGATTCTTTTCATCATCAGTAAGGTTGTCCGTTAATAATACTCTTTTCCCACAACTCTCCTAAGGAAAAATCCTCTATCCAATGAGAAAGCGTATCTGTATCCAAGGTACTGAATACCGACTGGTTATCCCTCCTATCTACAGTAATAATATCTGCTACATCAAAATTGGAAACGAGAGCTACCGACTGAGTAGAAATAATCACCTGACTTTTGGCAGAGGCCTTGCGGATAAGCCCTGCTAATACATTGATAGCAAAGGGATGCAGCCCTAACTCAGGTTCGTCAATGATAATCACCTCAGGAGGAGAAGGTTGCATAAGCAGCGTAGCCAAAGCCATAAAGCGCAAAGTACCATCAGAGAGATGGGTACTATTAAGCGGAATATCAGGGTGCTGCTCGGTGAGCCATTCCAACTTAATAACAGTATCATTGAACCTATCTGGATGTAGATCAAATCTCTCAAAATAAGGAGCTATCATTCTTATAACAGCCTCTATCTGACTGAAATAGGAAGGATGTTTCTCTTGTAGGTAATACAAAAAGGAAGCCAAATTCCCACCATCCTCTCGTAGGGTAATATTATCCGTAAGAGAGGAAGGCTTACGCAAAGGAGCATTTTCACTGGTGTCATGAAAATGATAATTTTTAAAGGATTCCATATAAGTACTTACATATTGTACCATACTTTGTTGATTATCCTTTAGAACACTTTCTTTTTTATTGGCACTTAATTTTCTCGAGAACCAAGTGTCTTTATATTGGTAAAGAGATCCTTTTTCACTATTGAAAAAGATATTCTCATAATCAATAAAAAGAGTACCTTCTACTGAGGGTGATAGCTTACATTCATAGGCATTGGTATTACTAAAAACTATCTTAAAATAAATGTATGGGGTTGTCTTACTTCCAAAATATAGTAGGTTTTCTACTCCTTTCCTAAGGGAATAATTTTCCAAACGCTTTTCATAGAGACTATTTAAGAATTTAAAAAAAGAGATAAAGTTCGATTTTCCAGCCCCATTCGCCCCTATGAGTATATTAATAGGTCGCAATGTAAGCGTCATCTCTCTAATAGATTTAAATCCTTCTATATGTATGCTACTAATCATAAAGTTAGGGACTAGGTCTTAGATCTTAAATCAAAGGGCAAATATACAATTTTTAATTGTTAATTGTCAATGGTTAATTGTTAATTATTAAGGAGTATTAATCATTGAACATTAAAAAATATTTTCGTATATTTGTGCTTTAAAAATAACCTTATGATTATGGATTCAAATTATAATTCAGGCTACAACAAAGGTAGCTACAATTTTCATTATCAAAAGGATAATAAATTAGTCGCTTACTCTACAGAGAGCGAAAGAGCGACATTCTACCGCAAGACCTATACTCATGTAGCCTTGGCTATTTTGGCGTTTATCCTTGTGGAAACGGCTTTGTTTCGCTTGATTCCTCCATATTTTATTGAGGATATGTTTGCAGCACCCTTTATTGCTTTTTTTGAGGTTGGCATTTTATTGTTGGGGTCTTTTATGGCTACCAAATGGTCTCATTCGCTCAATAAGAATACCCTATACCTAGGTTTGGGATTCTATGTGCTTTTGGAAGCGATATTTTTTTTCCCGTTTATCGGCGCGGCCGTAATGATGAGTTATACAGAAGTGCTTTGGCAAGCGGTGATTATTACCCTATCGCTTTTTACAGGGATTACTACCGTGGTTTTCATGACACGCTTGGACTTTTCTTTCCTTAGAAGTGTGCTTATCATAGGCGGTTTTCTTTCCTTGGGACTTATCGTAGCTGGCGTTCTCTTTGGAAATGATGTAGGTCTTTGGTTTTCTATAGGAATGGTGGCATTTGCCGCTGGATCTATTCTCTATGAGACTTATCGTATCAAAAATAAATACACTACCGAGCAATATGTAGGTGCCGCTCTACAACTATTTGCCTCTGTCATGGTTCTATTCTGGTATGTATTGAAGATTCTCAGTCGTTTTCCAAGAGGTCTGAGATAACAATAATAGCAAAATAGGCAAGAGAAGTCATATCTCTTGCCTGCTTGCTGTCTTATAAGACAATATAAATTAAAAATCTACGAATTAAGATGCAATGAATTAAGAAACAACAAATTGCATCTCTGCTATGGGATCACGCTGCTAATACTCTTTAGTATCTATATCCATAAGGGTCACACGCCCTGTGAAGATTCCCATTCCTACCCTAATGGCTAATATATAGCCACAGACTCCTGAGATTCTCTTATCCAGAAACCCAAAAAGCAAGGGCAAATATACAATTTTTAATGGTTAATTGTTAATTATTAAGGAGTATTAATCATTGAACATTAAAAAATATT
>ERZ773060.164-NODE-164-length-30656-cov-5.39767_pt1 | contig 30656 bp, 26 predicted proteins | sample MGYA00580628_ERZ773060 | MGnify/ENA primary metagenome ERZ773060 (study PRJEB29015, sample SAMEA2738019) | human oral metagenome | biome: human oral; feature: human-associated habitat; material: dental | place: China | collected 2045 ... | reverse complement strand
TATAGTAAAACTAGTTTAAAACAAAACTCAAAAATTATGACTATTTTACTCAAACCCTAAATTATATAATTTCTATCAGTTCAATTTTAAATGGGTTCGAGTATATTTTGATAAAAAATATTTTTCTTAACAAAATTTTGCTTAATTCTTTTTTGATTCTCAAAATCTGCTAAAAAAACTACTAAAATAAAAAGAAAAGAATAAAATAAAAAAACCTACCAGCAAAGTTCAACTGGTAGGCAAAAGGTAGGACAATAAGACAAGAATTCAACTGCTATTTTTGACTGTTAAAAATCAAAAACAAAATGATTATAACTGTCAAAACAGTCAAATCCCAATTTGCCATTACGACCACCTTCTGTTCGTAATTGTAGTTGTTAAGGTTGCGAGTCTTAACAGTCGAAATTATATTATAAAAAAAGCCCTATTCAATAAGAATAGAACTTTTTCTTCGCATATTTACTACAACCCGAACAGGTTTTTTATTCAGTATTACTGTATCATTTTTCTCTAAAAAATTCAACCACTAATTTTTATAAAAAAAAATCAGAAGTATAAAAAATACTTCTGAAAATATATGTTATAATTTTTTTATTTTTACCATGCAGAGTTTATTAGAACTTCTTCTCCATAGCCACCGTTCATTTTTTGTGGATTTGTAGAGTTGTAAGCTCTTTGAACTCTTATTCCTCTGATTCCTAATTCTCTTGCGGCTAGGATATCATCGTCACTGTCACCGTAGTGGATTGAAACGTTGTGTTTTTTGATGTAGAATGATTTGTCATATTTGTAGCCACCTGTTGGTGTGTCAGATGTATATTCTACATAAATTTCTTTTGGTAGTTCAAAGTATCTTTGCAATGTTTTAGAAAGTTTTGTAGAAGTGTAGTTTTTGTCTTTTGAATGTTTTGTTCTTCCTGTGATGAAAAATACGTTATCTCCTCTTTCCAAGTGCATTTTTATCAAGTCTTTTGCAGATTGTTTTGGAATTGAATGTTCATCTCCGTTTTCAGCTACATAATCCCAGAATTTTTGGTTGTACAGGTAACTTACAGCTCCTCTTTTGTCTCCTGGAATTTGGAAATAATGTTGCCCATAGATAAAGTATCCGCTTGAATGAAGCAATGTGTCATCAATGTCAAAACTTACATTAATCGGTCCTTTTCCTTCTAGACTTTTCTTAATGTCGTCAACAGACACAAAATGAACAGCCTTCTGAACTTTATCTGTTGAATAAAATCCCTCATGAGTATAAGGAACCTTTGGTCCTGCTGCAAATACTACAGATGCAGCAAATAAAAATAATAATGCTTTTTTCATAACATTTCCTCCTATATATTTTTTATTTTACTAACAAAATCTTGCTATCTTAAAGGCTCACAATCTATAAATTCTCCCTTTGCTGTATAAGTGCATATATTTCCTGTTTTTTTCCCTGTTTTTTTAGGAATTTTGAAATAAGAGCAACTTACAGTTGTTAATGCAGATAGAACCAATACTAAAAACATTTTTACCTTTTTCATAGGAAAACCTCCTGTAAAATAGTTTTTTATCTAAATTTTTTTAAAAAAAGATGTCCTCTTAAAAGAAAACATCTCTCAAATTTCTATATATCAAATACAATAGATTTAACTCTTGTCATGCTTTCTATGCTGTATTTTATTCCTTGAACTCCTGCTCCTGAACCTTTGATTCCTAAGAATGGGAAGCTGTCAGGCCCTCTTTGAGTCTTGTTATTTATGTGAACTGTTCCTACTTCCAGTTTTTCAGCGATTTCAAATGCCAATGGGAAATTTTTTGTGAATACTGCTGATTGAAGTCCATATTCTGATTTGTTTGCAATTTCTACTGCTTCATCTATAGATTTTATTCTGATAATTGGCAATACTGGTCCAAATGGCTCTTCCCATGCAATTCTCATATCAGTTGTTACATTGTCAAAAACTACTGGCCATATTAAGTTTTTTTCTCTTTTTACTGTTGTCAATGCTTTTGCACCTTTTTCTTGTGCATCTTTTATCAATCCTTCGATAAAGTCTGCTGATGGAGTATCAATTACTGTTGTAATATCAGCATTGTCAAAAGGATCTCCTACAGTTAGTTTTTCAACTTCTGCTTTTATCAAGCTAGCCAATTTATCAGCAACAGAGTCCATTACAAGCACTCTTTTGATAGCAGTACATCTTTGTCCAGAATAGCTGAATGCTCCTGATACGATATCTTTTGCAGCTTTTTCTAAATTAGCATCTTCCAATACGATTCCAGCGTCTTTTCCACCTAATTCAAGCATAATTGGTCTCATTCCTGCAAGTTTTCCAATTTTTTCCCCAATCGGTGTACTTCCTGTAAAGTTTATAAAATTAACTTCTTTATGTTCAATTAAATAATCTCCAATTTCAGAACCTTTTCCAGTTACAGAGTTTAATACTCCTGCTGGAATTCCAGCTTCTGCAAATGCTTTAATTAATAGCAATCCGCTAATTGAACCTTGTGTAGGCGGTTTAAAAATTACTACATTTCCTCCAATTAATGCAGGTGCAATTTTAGATGCTGATAAGTTTACTGGATAGTTAAATGGTGCAATCGCAAGTACAATCCCAACTGGCTCTCTTTTTACTGCTCCATATTTTCTCTTGCTTCCAGCTTCAAATCCACCACCATTTACAAATTCACCTGTGATTCTAAGTCCTTCTTCTGCAGCATATCTAATCAAATCCGCTGTTCTTACTACTTCTGAAATAGCAGCCTTAATTCCTTTTGCAACTTCTTTTGCTAAGTTTTCCCCAATTTTATCTTTATCTCTTTCAAGAATATCTGCAGCCTTATTCAAATAAGCCGCTCTTTCTACAGCTGATAATGCTCTCCAAGCAGGTAAGGCCTTTCTGGCAGATTCCATAGCATAATCAACTTCTTCTCTTGACATAGCTGGTACAGTTCCAAGTTCTTCCCCATTTATTGGCGAATAAATAGTTATTGTATTTTTAGAGTCTTTCCATTCTCCGTTCACTAAATTTTGATAATTCATCAAAATACCTCCTTATTCCAATTTTGTATACTTTATAATTTTACCACATATTTTACATAATTAATATACCTTTTTTCATATATTTTTCATTTATTTCGAATATTTGTTATTTTTAATATCGAAAAGTTTCAAAAATTTACTTTTTAATATACAAAACAAATATTAAAAAACTTTATCTCCACTATTTTTTTTCTGAAAATTCATCCGCTCAAATATATTTCCAAATATTTTTTCATTTATATTAGCCTTTTCATTCCTACCTTTTCCAGCAATTAGCATAATAAACAAAATTATTACTAGATTTTTTTTCATAAACAACCATTCTCCTTATTTTTGGTATTTTTTCAAAAAAAAGCAGGAGCTAAAAACTCCCGCTAAAATTTTATTATTTTTCAAGTTTTACCATTGTATATGTTAATGCAAAACTTACTCCTGAAGCTGCTATTATTGAAATTAAGTATAAAGGCATTTGTCCATTTAAGAATAACAACATTCCTGGTACCACTGTAACTGCCATTCCAGAAGCCTTAAGTCCAAAAATTGAAGCTAAAAATCCACCTGTTGCTCCACCTATAAGCCCCATTAAGAAAGGTTTTCCTTTGCCTTTAATTAAGTTTACCCCGTAAATTGCTGGTTCTGTAATTCCTAATGCTGCTGACAATGCTGATGGCAATGCTAATGCTTTTAATTTTGCATCTTTTGTCTTAATACCAACTGCTAGAACTGCCCCAAATTGCCCTGCCACAGCTGCTGATAATAATGGATTAAATGGATTGAATCCGTCTTTTGCAAGCAATTGAATTTCCAAGAAGTTAAATATATGGTGTACTCCTGTTACAACTATTAGTTGTTGAAGACCTCCAATTATTATTCCTGCTATTCCAAGCGGTAATTTTAAAATCCATTCTGTACCAATTAAAATATAATTTTCTAGACTGTGGAATACTGGACCAATAACAAATAATCCTAATGTACTCATTACCAAAAATACAATAAATGGCGTTAATAATAAATCTAATGCATCTGGAATAACTTTTCTTAATTTTTGTTCTAATTTTGCTCCTATCATACCTACGAATAATGCTGGTAAAACTGTTCCTTGATATCCAACTACTGGAATAAACTTAAAGAACATTATTGGATGTGCATCTCCTGATGCTACTTGATAAGCATTCGGTAAAGAACCGCTAATTAACATAGAACCTAATACAATTCCTAATACAGGTGATCCACCAAATACTTTAAATGCAGACCATGCAACTAATGCTGGTAAAATAATAAATGCTGTATCTGTTAATACTTGTGTATACATTAAGAAATTAGGATTTATACTTTCCGGTGTTGTTCCCATCAATTTTAATAAATTTTCATTTGTTAATAATCCACGAAGCCCCATAAATAAACCAGTTGCAACTAATACTGGTATAATTGGAACAAAAATGTCTCCAAATGTTCTTGAAATTCTTTGAATAACGCTTCCTTGTTTAGCTGCTTCTTTTTTCATATCGGATACTGAAGATTCACTTACTCCTCCAAGTCCTTGAACAGCTTCATAAACTTTATTTACAGTTCCTGTTCCGAATATTACCTGAAACTGCCCTGAATTAAACATTGTTCCTTTTACTTTTTCAATATTATCTACCTTGTCCTTGTCGATTTTATCCTTGTCAACTACCATAATTCTAAGTCTTGTTGCACAGTGTGCAAATGAACTTATATTTTCTTTTCCTCCAATAGCTTCTATCACTTCTTTAGCTATTTCTTCATAACTTTTTGCCATTTTCATCTCCTTTACATTTTTTTTAACAATAACATTAATTATACCTTATTTTTTTGAAAAGTCAATACTGCTTTTGAAAAAAACTATAACTTTATTTGAATTACAATAGTTTATTAATTTTAAAATTATTTCCTTTTAATTTTTTGTTGATTTTTAAGAAAATAAAAACTACTATATTGCTAATAAATACAGTAGTCTTTAAAAAAATTAGATTTTTAGTCCATTTCAAATTCGATATAGACAGTTTTTGAAATATTTAATTTTTTTGGAGAAATTACGATATTTCTTCTTGATGATTCATCCAAGAGTTCCTTGTCGCTTTTTTTCAGCTGGACTAAGTTAGTTTCATAATTTGCGTGGCTGTAGTAACTGTAGTTGTAATCTGTATATGGCTGAATAACTCCATATGACTTATCTGTTATTGTAACGGGATTTTTTAAGTTCAAGTCTGTTTTCCCGAGAATAACTTGTGCTTTTTTCAAGGCTTCCTTGTAGGCATTTTCATAAAGTTCATTTTCTAATTGCTGCTTGTTGTCGATGTCGTATTCGATTTGTCCTGTTGTACCAATTCCCAATGTATTTGCTACATTTATGATATTTCCTAAATTTTTCAAATCTCTTGTTTCAACTTCAATTTCATGTGAAACTATCTGAATATTTTTTCTGTTGTTTGTTCGTTTTTCAAGATTAATTTCCTTATTGTCGTAACCTGCAATTTTTATTATTCCTGCTGGAATTCCAGCTTTATTTAGTTTTTGCTGGATTTCATTAAATTTGGACATTGCATTTTGGTATGCCTCTTTGTTTGTCGCATTTTGCGATGTAACAGTGAAAATATAGGTACCATTTTTGCTTCTGTTTAAAGAATAAATTTTTTCTGTGGCAAGGACATTCATAAAGTTTTTCAATGTATCAAGAGAGATTCTGTCAACTTCTATTGAAAGTTTCGTCTGATATTCCTTTTTTCCTTTGTTTTCAACTACTGTATCCCAGTTATATGATTCATAAGTGGAGTATCCTGTCGAATTAATCTTATTATATTTTGTACCAGTCTGGGAAAGCAGTCTCTTGTATCTTTCAAGAATTTGTGAATTTTCGGCACTTGCCTTATCCAAATTTTCATTTTCAGTCTGAATTGTAAGTCTAATTTTTGCTGAATTTGGTGAAATTTCCTTTTTTGAAACTCCTCTAACCTGTATTCTTTTTCCAGTAACTTCGCCATCTGCAAATGATAATACCGAAAAAATTATCATAATTAATGTTATTATTTTTTTCATTTTAAAATTCCTTTCTAAAATTTAATTTTCATTCTTTAAATATAGTTGAGTATAAATATAAAGTTATATTATTTCATTTCATACATAACTGATATATTTTGTATAAGTTTTAATGGTTTTGGAGTATAGTCGACTCTTGGACTTCTGATTCTGCTTTCTTTAGCATAATTTTTACTGCCATAAAGTCCATTTGAAGATCCAAGTTGAATAGAATCCGCCGCTTCATACTTTACTTCCCAGGCCTGATCAATTCTGTCAATCATTTTTTGCTGAAATTCCACATCTTCACTTACAATAATTGGTGTTCCCAATTTCATCTTACTAGAACGCAAAATGCTTTCTGCCTTCTGTTTTGTCTGATTATAGGCATCTTTGTACATTTCTGACTCAATTCTGTCTTTATCTGATAAGTCAAAATTAATTGAGCCATTTATATTTATTCCATTATCATCAGCAATAGAGATTATTGTGTTAAGTTCCTTTATATTCTTTGTTGTAAGTACGAATTCATCTATAACATAGTAAACATCTTTTTTTGTACCTTTATTTTCTGTATAATTTTCTTTTATTTGATAATCGCTCAAAATAATATCACTTTCAGGGATTCCAGCTGAAATCAGTTTTCTTCTTGAAGTATTAAGTTTATTAAATACTTTATTTAAAGCCTGGTCAACTGTCATTCCATTTTCATTTATATTAAATGCAAATGTATTTTCGTCAAAATTTTTCTGAATACTTTGTAAATTGTTTCCATCTTCCAAGTCAATCAATGCTGAAATCTTGTTAAAATCAGTATTTTTTACCAGCATTGACATATTTACGTCATAAGAAGTGGGCTTTTTATCAGTATTTTTTACAGTTTTATTTGGAACAGTTTTTACATCCAAAATATCTTCATCATCGTATTCTGTACCCTTTCTATTGTAAAATGCCTTTGTTTCCAGATTTTCAAGTGATATTTTTCTAGCTCTCAATTCATTTTTAAATTTCTCAACTTTCTTATTTACATCACTTGTTGCCTGATTTAAGCTATTTCCTTTAACCTCAACCTTAAAATTAATCTTTGCTAAATCTGGCATAACTTCTCTTTCTGCGTTTCCAGTAACACTAATTTTTCTCACAATATTCTCATTCGCGCCAAACGAAAGAATACTCATAAGCGAAAAAAGTGCAATTGCTATCTTTTTCATATTTACCTCCATAATTCTAATTTATTATTTTTTAAAAATTCCTATCTTTTGTATAAGTATAACACACGTATATTAAAAGTAGATGAGGGTTTTTTTATTTATTTTGTAAGATTGTTTATTACTGAAAATATTGCATCTATGGCTAAACTATGTCTTTTAGTTATAAAAAAAGATATAGTTTGGCAAATAACTTATTATTTTTTTACTTTACAGTCTTTAATAACTAAAATCAAACCAAATTTCGTTATAAAAATAAAGAAAATTAGAAGAATTACATAATAAAAAAATGACAAAATTGAAAAAATATAGTATAATGTATGATATTATTATAAATCCATTTCAAAGTAGGGATTGTTTTACACATCCAATTTAATTTTGGTTAAATCTGGCAGAATTTAAAATTAACAATTTAGTAGATAGAAATTTTTTAGAAAGGATGTAAGATGAATAAAAGAAAAATCGAAGGTGCAATTTGGTTTGCTGCGGGGCTTATATTAGTATTGCTGTTAGGGAATAAATCAAGTATGCTTAGTGATAATGCTGGAGAGAATATTTTTTCTCTTATATTGAGCGGTATTACATTATTTTTTGGAAAAATGACATGGTTTATAGCTGTAATGGCTATTTTGTATGGAATAATTTTATTTTTTTATGAAAAAATTGGCATTGATATAACACAGGGGAAAATTGCAGCTCTTATTGGATTATTTCTAAGCTGGGGAATGGTTTTAGTAAGGAGTTCAGTTGTTAAGGGAAAACCTTTGGCAGATAATTTTACTGAGGCGGGAAGACAACTTTTAGAAATAGGATTTAGCCGTGAAAGTGGTGGAATTCTTGGAGCATTGCTTTCAATGCCGTTTTATAAAGTGTTACATTCTCAAGGGATGTTTATAGTTTTGATAATTTTAGTAATGATTTTTGTAATATGGTTAATTAAGGACTTGATTGAACTTGGATATGAAGTTTTTAAAGAGATAATAAAATATTATAAAAGTGATGACTATAAAGAGAAAAAAAGAAAATTGGCTGCAAAAAAATATGCAGAAAACTTGAAAAAAACAGACTATAAGCGTTATCAAAGAGAAATGTTGAAGGCAAAAATTATCCAGTCCAGAAGTGAAAAATTAAGTTTTGAAATTGCGAAAAAACCAAAAGACAACTTTTTACAGAAAACAGAAGTTTACTCGAAAGAGGAATTAGCTGAAAAAGAAAAAGAGTGGATTGAAATTTTTGAAGAGAAAGAAAAAAGTAAACAAAAAAATGTAGAAACTTTGAAAAAGAATGAAAGTGAAGTAAAAGATAAAATAAAAGAAAATGAGTTGAAAAAAATTACAGAACCAACAGAAGTTACAAAGCAAGAAGAAGTTTCAGAAAAGCCTGAAATTAAAGAACAAGAAGAAGAAAAATTAGACTCTGAAAAGGAAACTTCAGATAATCTATCCGACTCAAAAGAAGAAGTATCAGTTGAAAATGAGAATAAAAAAGAAAACGATAGTCAGGTTGAGAAAGAAGTTGATAAAAGAGGACCTAAATTAGAGATAGTAACACCTTTAAGAAGAGAGGAAATATCTAAAAGATACAATTCTGAAAACATAGATCCGAATTTTCAGCAATTTCCAAAACTGGAAGCATTTGAAAATAAAGAAGTGAAGGAAAAGGAACTGGAAAACGAATTAAAAAAAGTTAATGCGATGTTTGATAATAATCAAGGCTATGATGATGTGGTAAAAAAATCTATTGAAGAAATCTTTAAGTCAAAACCAATGGACCTTAAAAGAAAACAGGAAATTGAAAAAAGCATAAGAGAAAATGTAAGACACCTTGAAAATGTACTAAAAGAGTTTGGAGTTGAAGCCAAAGTTGTAAATTATGAATATGGTCCAACTATTACAAGATATGAAATAGTTATTCCAAAAGGTATAAAAGTGAGTAAAGTTACTGGTCTTTCGGATGATATTGCAATGAATTTGGCAGCTGAAAGTATTCGTATAGAAGCACCAATTCCAGGAAAAAATACTATTGGAATCGAGACTCCTAATAAAATTAAGGAGCCAGTTCATTTTTCAAACATTATAAAAAATAAAGAACTTGATAAAGGGGAATTAAGGGTAATTTTAGGAAAAGATATTGTTGGAAGAGATAAATTTATAGATATCGCTAAAATGCCTCATTTACTGATTGCAGGACAGACAGGTTCAGGGAAATCTGTTGCTGTAAATACATTAATTTCAACATTGATTTCTAAAAAATCTGAAAAAGAAGTGAAATTTATAATGGTTGATCCTAAAATGGTAGAGCTTATGCCGTATAATGATATTCCGCATTTGCTTGTTCCAGTAATTATAGATCCGCAACAAGCTGCAATAGCATTGAGATGGGCAGTTAATGAAATGGAAAATAGATACAAGCAGCTTATGGAAAATGGCGTAAGAAATATAAAAACTTACAATGGATTAAGTTTTGTAGAAAAAATGCCTTATATTGTTATAATAATTGATGAGCTGGCAGATCTTATGATGGTAGCCTCTGGAAGTGTTGAGGAGTCAATCGCAAGAATTGCACAAAAGGCAAGAGCAGTCGGGATCCACTTAGTTGTGGCAACACAGCGTCCATCAACAGATGTTATAACTGGAATGATAAAGGCAAACTTGCCAAGCAGAATTTCTTTCGCATTAAGATCACAGATTGATTCGAGAACAATACTTGATACAGCTGGAGCAGAAAAGTTATTAGGTCAGGGAGATATGCTGCTGCTTGCAAATGGTTCTTCAAAGCTGGAAAGAATTCAGGGAGCATATATTTCGGATGAAGAAGTTAAAAATTTAACAGACACGCTAAAATCTTCTAAAAAAGTAAAATACAGAAATGAAATCTTAGAGGAAATTCAAGAAGAAACAATTGACATTGATCCATTTTTTGAAAATGCAGTAAATATTATAAAACAAGAAAATAAAGTTTCTATTTCATTATTGCAGCGTAAATTAAAAGTAGGGTTTAATAGAGCTTCAAGAATTTATGAACAGTTAAAAGAGCATGGAGTTATAAGCTATGATGATCAAATAATAACTGATAATATTGATGAAATAAATTAAAAAAATAAATTTTGCAATATTAAATAATATTTATATCAAATCATTCTTAAAGTTGCTTGAGTATATTCAAAAAAAATGGTAAAATACCTTATAAGAATAAAATATAATAATTTTTACAATATATGCTCAAATTTAAGTAAAGTGACTGTAACTTTTAAAAAGATTGTACTATAAATATTGAAATTAAATTATTATACAATAAAAAAACAAAAAATAAAGGAGATAGAATAAATGAAATTTTTTGACTTATTTAAGACAAATATAACGCCAAAAGGTACACGTGATATAGCTATTGATTTGGGAACAGCGAATACAGTTGTATATGTAAAAGGAGAAGGAATCCAAGTAGATGAGCCTACTTATGTAGCAGTTAATAAAAAAACGGAAGAATTGGAACACATTGGGGAAAAGGCAAAAGAAATTATTGGAAGAACAGCTAAACATACTGAAATTGTTCGTCCATTAAAAAATGGAGTAATTTCAAATTACGAAATTACTGAAAGAATGCTTGAAGAATTTTTACATAGAATCAAAAAAGATAAATTTCAAAGTTCGAGAGTTATAATCTGTGTTCCGAGCGGAGTTACACAAGTTGAAAGAAGAGCTGTGATAGAAGTTGTAAAAGATGCAGGAGCAAAAGAGGTTTACTTGATTGAAGAACCAATAGCGGCTGCGATTGGTGTAGGAATTGACTTGTTTGAGCCAAAAGGGCATTTGATTGTTGATATAGGTGGAGGAACTACAGAAATTGCATTTATTGTATCAGGTGGAGCAGCGTTATCAAAATCAGTTAAAATTGCTGGAGACCACTTAAATGAAGATATTATGGAATTTGTAAAAGATGAATTTAATATATTGATTGGAGAAAGAACAGCAGAAGAATTAAAAATAAATACAATAAGTCAAGAAGATCCTAATTTTGAATATGAAATTAGAGGACGGGAATTAGGAGTTGGATTGCCAAAAAGTATGAAAATAAAAGCATCTCAAATTGATGGGGCAATTAGAAAACATATTGATGATATTATTGATGAAGTAAGGCTTACGATTGAGGAAATCGAACCTGAAGTAGCGGCAGATATTTATGAAACAGGAATTTTCTTATCTGGTGGTGGAGCTGGTATAAGAATCTTGAAAGAGAGAATCGAAGAGGAATTATCATTGAAGGTAACGGTGGGAGAAGATTCAATTCATGCTGTAGTAACAGGAATTGCAGAAGTATTGACAGATTTTAAAAAGTATAAAAATGTTATTATTTCACCGATGCATGAATATTAATTTAATAATATAGAATTAGGGGAATTTTCTGAAGAAACAAAAAAAGAGAATTCCCCTATTAATCCAATATTGAATTATTAACTTAAAAACAAATAAAAAGATAAAATGGTAGAATATGGAAAATTTTGAAAGTAAAAAAATAGAAATAGAAGAAAATATAAAAAATAAAATTAATGATATTGAAGAAAAAATTGAGGCAATTATTTTTTTGTCAAAAGAAATGATAACTATAAAAGAGCTAGCACAGTTTTATGGAATGGAATATTTTGAAATAGAGGAAATATTGCGTAATTTAAAGGAAAAACGGAAAGATACAGGAATAAATGTAAAAATTGAAAATGGAATCGTATGCCTTGTATCAAATCCACTTTTTGGCTCTGATGTAAAACGATTTTTTAATCCAGAAATGAAATTAAAGAAATTATCTCGTTCAGCAATGGAAACATTAGCAATCATCGCATATAAAGGACCTATAACTAAAGCAGAAATAGAGCAGATTAGAAGTGTCGGTGTAGACAAGACTATGTCAAATCTATTGGAAAGAAAACTAATTTATATTTCTGGACGGAAAAAAACGGCTGGAACACCGAATTTGTATGAAGTAACAGATGATTTTTATAATTATCTGAATATTCGTGGGAAACAAGAATTACCAGGAAGTGAGCAGTTTCAAAAAATTGAGCTGCTTTACAAAGAAGATGAGAAGGCAGAAAATGAAGATGTAAGTGAGAAAGAAAAATTAAATTCAGAAGAAGATTCGGAACTAAAAGCAAAAGAAGAAATTGAAAAAATAAAAGAGTAGAAAATAAAGAGGTAAATAAAATGAGATTAAATAAATTTATAGCTGAAACGGGATTTTGTTCACGTAGGAAGGCTGATGAACTTATAAATGAAGGAAGAGTTACCGTAAATAAGCACGAGGCGATTATCGGAATGGATGTGAAGCCTGAAGATGTGGTTAAAATTGATGGAGAAAGAGTAAAACTTAATACAAGATATGAATATTACATTTTAAATAAGCCCAAAAGAGTGATTTGCTCAAATGAAGACAAGTTTGGGCGTAGACTTGCAGTAGACTTTATAAAATCACGTGCCAGACTTTTTACTTATGGAAGATTAGACTTTATGACAGAAGGGTTAATTATAATCAGTAATGATGGGGAAGTTTACAATCACGTAATGCATCCACGAAAAAAATTGTATAAAAGCTACATTGCAAGAGTTAGCCGTGAAATTGAAGACAAGGATATTGAGGCACTGCAGCATGGAGTTGTAATTGACGGGAAAAGAACTGCACCAGCAAAAGTTAAGAAAATTGATAAAAAGGAACTTAGAATTGCAATTTTTGAAGGAAGAAACAGACAGATAAGAAAAATGCTGGAAACATTGGGATATAATGTTAATTCATTAAAACGTATTAAAGTGGGAGAACTTACGCTTGGTAATTTGCAAGTGGGAGAATATCGTGCTTTGAATGAAGATGAAATTAAATATCTAAAAAGTCTATAAATTTTCTGGCAGGAGGAAAAAATTGGGAAATAATAAAAAATCAATCTTTTTAATAGATTTTGATATAACAATCAGTAAAAAAGATTCGACAGATGTTTTGCTTGAAATGCATCAGCCTGAATTTAAACAGGAACTGCGAAAAAAATACAGAGCTGGAGAATATTCTATAAGGGAGTTTATAAAATATGGACTAGGTTCTCTAAATATCACAAAAGAGCAGTATATTCAAACTTTGCAGGAAAATGTGACAATTGATGAAACTTTCATAGATTTTGTAAAAAGTGGAGCAGAATTTAAAATTGTTAGTGCAGGTGCAAGGCTAAACGTTCAGGGAACACTTTCAAAATACGGTATAAACTTTCCGGATAGCGAAGTTATATCAAATGATTTAAAATTTAGCGGAATTGATAAAAACCAAATTACTGTGGAAAATCCATTTTTGGACAAGGAAGGCTATTACGGCGTCGACAAGAAAGAAGCTGTAGAAAATTATAAGAAACAGGGCTACACAACTTATTTCGTAGGCGATGGTCCATCTGATTACAAAGCATTGGAAGTGGCTGATTTTGCTTTTGTGAGAAAAGGGACTAGGGCAGTTAAATTTTGTGAAGAAAATGGAATTGAGTTTTTTGAGTTTGGGGATTTTGACGAGATTTTGGAGTGGAGAAAAAATAATAAGAAGTTTTAATCTAAGAAAAGAGAATTTTTTTAAATGAAAAAATTAAAAAAATAATAATAGGATGAGAATGTTTTTCAGAATAATTTGAAGTTGAAATAGAAAATATGGAAGAAGCGTTTAATGTTGCAAAAAATAAGGATAAATGGGAATGGAGGAAAAATGTTAAACAAAGAAGATGTTTTAAAAATAGCAGCACTTTCTAAATTGGAATTTTCGGAAAGTGAAATTGAGAAATTTAGGGTGGATTTGAATAAAATATTTGAGCATATGGAAGAGTTGAATGGGGTTGATACAACTGATGTAGAGCCACTTTTTAATGTGCTGGACTTAAAAGATAAATTGAGAGAAGATAAAGTTAGGGATGCTGGAATTAAGAAGGAAATTTTAGAAAATTCGCCTAATAAGGATGAGGAATTTATAATTGTACCAAAAGTTGTTGGAGAAAATGCCGATAATTAGATTCTTTTAAGGAGGGAAAAATGTTGGGAAATGTAGATTTATTTGCAGATAAAATAAAATGTGATTATGAAAAAGTTAATGAAGATAGAGGAATAACAGAAGTTGTAAAAAGATACTTTGAGTTATTGGAAGAAGGAAAAAAAGAAGGTTTTATCCCTGTTTTTGTTGAGGTAAAAGATTATTTCAATGAAGAATTCCCTGAATTTGAGGAATATAAAAGAACAAGAGATGAAATTTTAGAAAATTATAAAAAAGTAGACTGTGCTCAGTGGTTTAAAGAAAGAAAACAGGAGTATATAGAAAATGAGTATCTGGATGAGGAATATGAATTTTCTGATGACAACGATTACTTAGATTATTTTAAAAATTTCAATGAAGATAAAACTTTATATTTAAATTCAATATTTGACATAGAAACTGGAAAAATAAGGGGAAATGTAGGATTATTTAAAGTTCCGGCAGATAAAGTTTATGAAATTCCAGGATGGTTTTTATTTGGTGGTTTTAATGAATGCCCTTTGCCAGAAGAAATCATAGCTATTAGTAAATATTGGTATGAAAAATATGATGCACGAATTGTTGCAATAACTGATGTTGAAATAGAATTTTATTTGGAGAAATTTCCAAAAAAACAAAAAGAGGCTGAAGAATTGGCAATAGAGCAGTTTTTAGTTAGCGAGGATTTAGTTTTTCAAATTTATGATGAATTGGAGGAACTTTCAAAAGAGTTATACAAAGCTAAAAATTGGTATTTTTGGTGGGATTAGAAAAGAAGAAAGGTGAAAAAAATGAGTTTATACAAAAAAACGGCTAGCGAACTGGCTGAAATGATAAAGAATAAAGAGATTACTTCAGAAGAAGTTACAAGAAATTTTTTAGATAGAATAAAAGCAGTTGAAGATAAGGTTGGGGCTTTTTCTAATATTTTTGAGGAGAAGGCATTGGAACAGGCTCGAAAAATTGATGAAGAAAATAACGAAGAAGGAAGAAAAAATTATGAAAATACAGGACTTTTTGGAGTGCCTGTAGCGTTGAAGGATAATATTGTTTCAAAAGGGGATTTGACAACGGCGGCTTCGAAAATTTTGAAAAATTATGCGGGAGTTTATGATGCGACTGTTGTGAAAAAGTTAAAGGAAGCTGGAGCAGTGCTTGTTGGGAAGGCTAATATGGATGAGTTTGCGATGGGATCTTCAAATGAAAATTCGTCAATAAAGTCAGCATCTAACCCTTGGGATTTGGAAAGAGTGCCAGGAGGAAGCAGTGGAGGATCGGCTGCTGCGGTTGCGGCTAGTGAAATACCTGTTGCTTTGGGAACAGATACTGGTGGAAGTATTAGACAGCCTGCGAGCTTGACTGGAACTGTGGGAATAAAGCCAACTTATGGAAGAGTTTCAAGATATGGGCTTATGGCATTTGGTTCTTCGCTGGATCAGATTGGGGCTTTGGCAAAAAGTTCAGAAGATTTGGCAAGAGTTATGCAGATAATTTCAGGATATGATGAAAATGATCCGACAACTGCGGATGTAGAAGTGCCAGATTATTTATCTTTGCTTGAAAATGATATAAAAGGATTAAAAATTGGGCTTCCAAAAGAATATTTTTCAGATGAACTGGATAAATCAATAAAGGAAGTTGTGGATAAAACTGTGGAAACATTGAAAAAACTTGGAGCAGAAGTGAAGGAAGTATCGTTGCCCTACACAAAATACGCAATTTCCACTTATTATATAATTTCATCGGCTGAAGCAGCTTCAAATTTGTCAAGATATGACGGAGTGAGATATGGAGTTAGAAAAAGTGATGAGAATATTGAAGAAATGTATGTAAAATCACGAACAGAAGGTTTTGGAGATGAAGTGAAGCGTAGAATTATGATTGGAAATTATGTGTTAAGTTCAGGATTTTATGATGCTTATTATAAAAAGGCCTCGCAAGTTAGAAGATTAATAAGAGATGATTTTTCACGAGTTCTTTCAGAAGTTGACTTGATTTTGACACCAGTTTCTCCGACAACAGCATTTAAAAAAGGTGAAAAAAATACAGATCCTGTTCAAATGTACCTAGCTGATATCTACACAGTTTCAGTAAATATGGCAGGATTGCCTGCAATATCAGTGCCAGGTGGCTTTGTAAATGGACTTCCTGTAGGAATACAGCTGATTGGAAATTATTTTAGGGAAGACTTATTGTTTAATGTGGCAAATAAATTTGAGAAGGAACGTGGAGAGATAGAATATCCGGAGTTGTAAGTGAAATTTGAGAACATAAGAGATATAGCGAGGAGATAATTTTATGCAAAATGAAAAAATCCTAGAGAAAGAGTTTCAAGACTTAATATTTAAGGAAAAAAATATAAAAGAAAATATTTTAAACTTACTAAATTTAGATATTGAGAAATGTAAATTTGAGAAGGAAATAGAATTTATAAATGGAATAACTTCGGATTTTATAATATACGATGATGAAAAAGAGATGAAAGCTATTATAGAATGCAAACAAACAGCTATTGGTGCTACAGAATATGTTAGGGGAGTAGGACAATTATTTCAATATGAGTATTTTCAGGATAAGAACATTCCGCCTAAAAAAATTTATAATATAAAATACAATAAAAATATTAACAATAATATTTTAATAGTTCCTTCGACATTTATAAAGAATACAAATTTGAATATTGGAAGATTTAGATATCCGGAAAACTCTAAAATATTTGAGATTCATATTAACAGTAACAGGGTAAGAGAGATTACTGAAGAAGAATTGTTAAGATTATCAAAAGCAAATGAAGATAATTTGATTACAATTTCCCAATATTATGTTAGAGACAATAGATTATTTGAATGTTATATTGCATTTCAAATGGTTGTATTATTAAATCAATTTAATTTAGAGTATCAAAGAGATAAATTAGAAAAAGAAATTTTAAGGAAAATACCAGTTATAAATAATAATAATTGGCGAAATGCCTTCATAACTTTATCTAGTTTAGGATTTTTAAAAAGTAAAGTTAAAATTGTAGATTCATTTTATAATTTATTCAAATTAGATGTATATTCATATATCAATTTATTATATAAAGACTACTTGTATCCTTTTATAGATTTAATAATGGAAGTTTTAAAAGAAAATGAAAAAGATGGAATAATAAATTTGAAAAATAATGAAATAGGAGAAATTATTAGACAAAAATATAAGAATAAAGATATATTATTTTTGACAGATAGTAATAATAGATATATTTCAAGTTGGTTAAATATAATGAGAGATGATTTAGGATGTATTGATTTCGAGAGCAGAAAATCAATTAGAAAAATTAATTTCATACCAAAAGAGTTGAATGAAAATGAGAGAATTAATAAAATAAAGATATTTTCTAAATCAAGAGAATATATAAAAAACTTTAATGAAATAAAAAAAGACATAATAAAGGGGATTTTATGATAAAAAAAAATACAGGGTATACAATTTTTGAAACTTTTGTAGGTGCTGGAGGTTCACATATTGGATTTATGCAGGAAAATTTCAGAACGATTTATGTAAATGATTTTATAAAAGAATGTTTAGAAACATTAGTGTATAATAATCCGAACTTATTAGAAGAAAAAGCGATGATAGACAATACTCCTATTGAAAATATAAATCCTAAAGAATTAAGAAATAAATTGAATGTAAAAAAAGGTGAAATAGATGTTTTTTTTGGTGGAGTTGTGTGTAAAAGTTTTAGTTTAGCAGGTGAAAGAAATCCAGTGGATGAAAGGAATTACTTGTACAAAAAACAATTAGCTTTGGTAGAAGAATTTTTACCCAAAATTTCTATAATAGAAAATGTTCCAGGAATGTTTAATGCGAAAGTTTATCTAACAGATAACAAAAATGACGAAGTCGTAGAAGAAATTTCTGAATTATGGAAAAAAATAGAAAATTATAAAGGGAAAAAATCTGCATTAAGAAAAAAAAATGAAATAAGTGAAGAAATTGAAAAAGAAGGTAAAAAACTAAAAGAAGAAAAAAATAAACTTTTAAAAAAAATAGAAAATTCAAAAAATTATATATCTGTAGTTGAAGATATAAAAAGAATATATAAAAAATTAGGATATAAAGTATACATTTCTACTTTGAATTCTGCTTGGTATGGTGCTGCTACTAAAAGAGAAAGATTAATAATTGTGGCAGTAAAAAATGAAATAGATATAGAATTTAATTTTCCAAAGCCAAAATACATGAATAAATTAATCTATAAGTCTAATTTGCCTAAAAAATATTTAAAATTACCCACTCCCAAAACAGTTAATTATGCATTGAATTTAATTGATTATTCTGATAATGAAGATATTGATAATTTTCCGATGAAACATAGTGAAAAAACAATAACAAGATTTAAATACATCCCAGAGGGAGATAATATAGCAAATCATATTGATAAATTACCAGAAGAATTAAAAATCAGTAAATTTTATTCTCGAGGTGCTACAATGAGGTTAAATGGAAATGAACCTAGCCCAACATTGGTACCAGGACACAGCAATTTTCCGGTACATCCAAAAGAACACAGAAGCATAACAGTTAGAGAAGCTGCTACAATAACTGGATTTCCATTAAAATATAAGTTTTTTGGTTCTCATACTAAAAGATGTGAGCATGTAGGAAATGCTGTTCCGCCACCATTAGCACGAGCAATAGCAAAAGAATGTGTTAATTTATTAAATAAATATAATTTAGAAATTTCTAGAAAAGAAAAATTAAGAAAAATAGAAGTAGAACAAATTGAGCAATTAAGAATATTGTAGAAAATAGAATTAAAGAAGGGAATAAATAAAAAATGAGTATGGAATATGAAACAGTCATCGGACTGGAAGTGCATTGTCAATTGAAAACGAATACGAAGGTATGGTGTTCTTGTGATGCGGATTATGATAATAAGGAGCCTAACACTGCGGTATGTCCTATTTGTACAGGGCAGCCTGGGGCTTTACCAAAGTTGAACGAAAAAGTGCTGGATTATGCGATAAAGGCGGCGCTTGCACTTGGGTGTGAGATAAACAGGGAGAGTTATTTTGATAGAAAAAATTATTTTTATCCTGATTCACCAAAAAATTATCAAATTACACAGTTTTTTAAGCCTTATGCTGAAAATGGAGTTTTGAAAATCACGACGAATAGTGGGAAGGAAGCAAGTGTCGGGATTGAAAGAATACAGATTGAGGAGGATACAGCAAAAAGTATTCATACGGCTTCTGAAACTTTGCTAAATTATAACAGGGCCTCTGTACCGTTAATCGAGATTATTTCAAAGCCTGAAATAAAAAATGCTGAGGAAGCATATGCTTATTTAAATACATTAAAGGATAGGCTGAAATATACGAAAGTTAGTGATGTAAGCATGGAACTTGGATCACTTAGATGCGATGCTAATGTTTCTGTTAGAAAAAAAGGCGAAACAAAACTTGGAACTAGAACGGAAACTAAGAACTTGAACTCGTTTAAGGCGGTTGTAAAGGCGATTGAATATGAAACAAACAGACAAATTGAAGTGCTTGAAAGTGGAGGGCGTGTAGTTCAGGAAACAAGACTTTGGGATGAGGAAAATGCGGTTACAAAGCCAATGAGAAGCAAAGAGGAAGCGATGGACTACAGATATTTTCCAGAGCCTGACTTGCCAGCGATTATCATTACTGAATCAAGACTTTCAAATGTAAAGGATGAAATGCCTGAATTTGCAGATGAAAAGGCAAAAAGATTTATTAATGAGTATAAATTGAATGAAATGGAAGCGGCTACTCTTTCATCAGAGCAGGAACTGGCTGAATATTATGAGGAAGTTGTAAAAATTTCGGATGATGCAAGACTTGCGGCAAACTGGGTATTGACAGAAATTTTACGTGTATTGAAGGAAAAAAATATTTCTATTGAGGAGTTTTCTGTTGAGCCTGAAAATATTGGAAAATTAATTAAATTGATAAAAGCTAATACGATTAGTTCAAAAATTGCAAAAGATGTATTTGAAATATTGCTTTCAGAAAATAAAGATCCTGAAATTATCGTAAAGGAAAAAGGACTTGTGCAAATTACAGACAACAGCGAAATTGAGAAGATTGTAGAGCAGGTGCTGGCTGAAAATCCTCAATCTGTGGAAGATTATAAGGCTGGAAAGAGTAATGCGTTAAAATATCTTGTGGGACAGTCAATGAGGCTTTCTAAAGGTAAGGCCAATCCACAAATGATTAATGAAATGATTTTAGCAAGACTTGAAGGTTAATATTGGTTAAATTAGGAGAAAAATGAAAAAGGGTAATAAAAAAAGTAGTATTATTGACAGGGCAAAGTCAAATATAGAAAAGAATAGAAAAGATCAGAAAACTGAAGAATTTTTGAAGGTATTTTTGAAATATTTAAATACATTTAGAGGAAGATTTGGTTTATTGGTTTTGTTTACAACTATAGGATTTATTGCAATACTTGGAAAAGTTTACAGTATTCAGACAAAAGGTGGAAACAAATTAAGAGATGAAGGAGAAAAACAATATTCATCAAAAAGCTTTACTAAAGCTAAAAGAGGGAAAATATCTACAAGTGATGGACAGGTTCTAGCTTATGACAATGAGCAGTTTATTATTAATCTTGATCCCAGCTTGATTGAAGAAAAAAATATTAATACAGTGCTAGAAATGTTGAAAACATATATTCCTAATCTGGAAACTGAGAAATATAAAAATGAGTATTTAAAACGTAAAACTGAACAGAAAAAATATCTGAAAATTGATTATATAATTCCTTATAACACAAAAATAGCTATTGAAGCTGAAATTGATAATGATATTAAAAACGTGAAAACTCTAAAAAAAGAGGGATATAAAAGAAGATATAAAGGTGTAACATTTGAAACAATGTTTACAAGAAGCTATGTTCAAAATAATGCTTTTCAGGAAACAGTAGGTTTTGTTAATAAAGAAAACAGAGGTATGTATGGAATTGAAAAGTATTACGATAAAGAGCTTTCAGGTAAAACAGGTATTACGACGGGTCTTAGAAAAGTTCCAAAGGCATTGCAGGAAATTATGAAATTTGGAAAAATGAAGAAATCAGAAGACAGGAAAGAAGAAGAAGGTAATAATCTTGTCCTTACTATTGACAGTTTTATGCAGGATACCCTTAATAGCGAACTGGAACAGGCATATGTAGACCATAAGGCAGAATCGGCAATGGGAATTTTGATAGAAGTGGAAACTGGTAAAGTGATTGCAATGTCTTCATATCCTAAATCGGAGGATAAATCAAATATAAAAAATAGAACTATTACAGATTTTTTTGAACCAGGGTCTATATTTAAGCCTATAACAGTTGCAATGGGTCTTGAAACAAAAAAAATTAATGAAAATACAAAGCTTTTTACAGGAGGTTCGATAAGAGTAGATGATAGAACACTTAGAGAACATGATAATAGTGTGAGTGGTAATTTAAGCCTAGCTGATGCGATTGCAAAATCTTCAAATGTAATAATGGTAAGAATAATGCTAATGTTGAACAATGATACTGTTCTTAATTATTTTTCAAATCTTGGATTAGGAACAAAAACAGGTATAGACACTTATTTTGAATCAACCAAAAAACTTGTTGAATCCAAAAAATTAAACAAGGTAGGAAGATCAACAATGGGTTATGGACAAGGAATTTCGATGACGCAGATTCAGATAATGATGGCATTAAATGCGGTTATTAATGATGGGAAGTTATTAAAACCTTATTTGGTGGATAAAGTGGAAGATAGTAAAGGAAATATTGTCAAACAGAACAAACCTGTTGTAATAAGAAAAGTGTTTAGTGATGAAGTTTCAAAATTAAGCCGAAGATATATGGAAGCGAGTGTAACTAGAGGAACTGGTAAAGATGCATATATTGCTGGTTATCGTATTGGTGGAAAAACAGGGACTGCCCAAAAAGCAGAAAAGGGAGGATATAAAAATTTACATGTCAGCTCGTTTTTTGCATTTTTTCCAGTAGACAAGCCTAAATATGCTATATTAATAACAATTAATGAGCCTAAGGGAAACTTTATTTATGGTTCAGAAGTTGCTTTACCGTCAGCAAGAAATGTATTGCAAAAATTAATTAACCATAAAAGAATTCAACCAAATGGTCAAGTTAAGACGCTTGTTAAGAATACTGGATTTGTTGAACAGGAAGTGAAAAAAGATTTAGGAAAAATTAAGAAGGATTTTGAGAAAAATATTATGCCTGATTTGACGGGAATTAGTCTTAGGGAATTTTTGTCAATTTATCCGCAAGGGAAATTTTCACAATATGAGATTACTGGAAGTGGAAAGATTGTTTCCCAATTTCCTGAAAAAGGGACTAAACTTGATAAACAGACGAAGATACAGATAATGCTGGAATAAAGATATCTTTTATAAAAATTAATTGAGGAAGAAATGTTAAGGGGTAAAAATGTATTATTATGAAATTTATGTGGAAAATAATCAGGGAATATACACGTATAAATCGGAAGAGAAGTATGAAATTGGGCAATGGTGCATTGTCAATTTTATAAATAAGGATAAAATGGGGCTTATTGTAGCAATTGTTAATGAAAATCAGATTGAGTTTGATGTTTCAAAAGTGAAAAAAATTAAGGATGCTGCCCCAGTTTTGTCCATTCCATCCGATATTATGCAGCTTATAAGATGGATAAAAAATTATTATATAAGTGATTATTATAGCGTAATAAAGGCAGTTTATCCAGGAGCATTGAAGTTAAATTATTCCAAAAAAGCTATTTTCCAAAAGGAATTTTCTGAAAATAATGAAACTTTAGAAGTGGAAAAAATTGAGGAAATAAAAAAATTTAATGAATATATGAAAAAACGTCAGGAAGTTACCGTCGCAACTTTGAAAAAGAATTTTTCTAGCGAAATTGTGGAAAGAGCTGTAAATGAAAAGGTTATTTCGATTGAAAAGAAAGTTATTTTAAATTCTAAAATTTCAAAAAGTGAAAAGGGAAAAAGTGAAATTGTAGAAAAGGAAATTATTTTGAATGACGAGCAGCAAAAGGCTGTGGATACGATAAAAAATAGTGAAAATCAGATTTTTCTGTTAAAGGGGATAACTGGCTCAGGGAAGACGGAAATATATATTAACTTGATAAAGGAAGCCTTGAAACAAGGGTTTGGCAGTATTTTCCTGGTGCCTGAAATTTCACTTACAGTTCAGATGATACAAAGGCTTGAGGAGGAATTTCGCAATGAAGTGGCTATTCTTCATAGCAAACTTACAGACAAGGAAAAGCGGGAAGAATGGACTTTCATACGAAATGGCGAAAAGAAAATTGTGATTGGAGCAAGATCGGCAGTTTTTGCACCTGTTCAGAACTTGAAATATATTATTGTGGATGAGGAGCATGAAAATACGTACAAGCAGGAGAATAATCCACGGTATCATGTAAAAAATGTAGCGATAAAAAGAGCATTTTTACAAAATGAAAATTTGAAAAAAGATGAGAAGCTTGAAAAAAATAGTGAATTAGAGAAAAATGATAATTTGGAAGATGCTGAAATTGTAAAAAGTGAAAAGATAAAAGTGATTTTAGGTTCAGCAACTCCGTCTTTTGAAACTTATTATCAGGCACAGCAGGGCGATATTGAATTAATTGAGCTGACAAAACGGTATAAGAATGCTAAACTGCCAAAATTTAAAATTGTGGATTTGAATGAAACAACAGAAAATTTTTCGGAAGAACTGCTAGAAAAAATTTCTCAGACATTGCAAAAAAATGAACAAGTTATCTTGATTTTGAATAGAAAAGCATTTTCAAACTTGCTGAAATGTAAGGATTGTGGAGATATTCCAACTTGTCCGAACTGCAGTATTTCTTTAAACTATTACAAATATGATAATCGTCTCAAATGCCATTACTGTGGATATGAAAAACGTTTTGACAACACATGTGATGAATGTGGTGGGCATAAAATGAGACAAATTGGAGCTGGGACGGAAAAAATTGAAGAGGAACTGGCGACAGCGTTTCCATCGGCAAGAATAGTAAGAGTAGACTCTGAAAGCATAAAGACAAAGCAAAATTATGAAAAAGCCTACAATGACTTTAAAAATCACAAATACGACATAATGCTTGGAACACAGATTATCGCAAAGGGTCTGCATTTTTCAAACGTAACATTAGTCGGAGTAATTAATGCTGATATAATCCTAAATTTTCCAGATTTTCGAGCTTCAGAAAAAACTTTTCAGTTACTGACACAGGCTTCAGGGCGTGCAGGACGTGGAGAAAAGGATGGAGAAGTGATTATTCAGACTTTTAATGGCGAAAATGATATAATAAAAAAAACAATTGAAAGTGATTATGAAGGATATTACAAAAATGAGATGATTATGCGAAAAATGTTAAATTATCCGCCTTTTGGACGAATTGTAATTTTGGTAATTTCAGCAACAGAAGAAAATTTGGTAATGGAAAAAGCCAAAATTTTGCGTGAAGAGATTATAAGAAATGTAAATGCATCTATGAATTTAACTCAAAATGATTTTATCTCAGATGCTTTCAAATCTCCAATTTACAAAATAAACGGAAGATACCGATATCAGATCTTTTTTAAATTTGAAAGAGAAAATATCTTGAAAATAAAAAAAATTATAAAAAAATGTGTAGGCAAATTTAGGGAAAGAGAAAAGAAAGTTAGGGTTACAATAGATGTGGATCCTGTAAATATGATGTAATTTTTTGTTTTTAAAAATATTTAATGTACTTAAGAAGTGGAATTTTAGGATTTTGCTTCTTTTTTTGTGTATATACAAAAATAATTCTTTACAAATAAAATTTTTTATAGTATAATGTTTTCACATACAAATATGAGAGGTAAAAAAAATAGAATATATAATAACATTCTTAGAAAGGAAATACAAAAATGGACTTTAATTTTATAATAGAAAATATTCCTAAATATTTAGAAGCAATGAAATTGACTGTGATTATAGGAATTTTTGGAATTGTATTTTCAATATTGATTGGAATAGTTTGTGCATTGGTTCTTTATTATAGAGTTCCAGCTGTTAGACAGATTGTGGAAATTTATATTGAGCTTTCGAGAAATACGCCGCTCGTAATACAGTTATTCTTTCTGTATTTTGGGCTTCCAAAAATTGGAATTACATTTAATTCGCATATCTGTGCTGTGATTGGATTATCTTTCCTTGGTGGAAGTTACATGTGTGAGGCATTTCGGAGCGGATTGGAGTCAGTTACGAAAGGGCAGCGGGAATCTGGGTTAAGCATTGGGCTTACAGAATCACAGCTTATAACTAACGTAATATTGCCACAGGCATTTACGGTTTCGTTTCCAGCGATAGCGGCAAATATAATATTTCTTTTGAAAGAAACTTCAGTAATAGGGATTTTGGCTTTAATGGAACTGATGTATCTGACAAGGGATTTGATAGGGCTTTATTATAAAACGAATGAAAGTCTGTTTATGCTTGTTGTGGCATATTTGATTATTATTTTGCCAGTTTCGTTTATTTTAACAGTAATTGAAAGGAGAATAAGATATGCAGCTGTCGGGAATTGATGTTATTTTTAAAGGAGTCAATTTGCAAAGACTTATGGGTGGACTTATTGTAACAGGACAAATTGCTCTTGTTTCCATAGTGTTTTCAATATTGCTTGGATTAATTCTGGGCATAGTTATGACTTCAAAAAATAAAATTATTTATGGAGTATTGAAGTTTTATCTGGAAAGTATGAGAATTATTCCCTTGCTTGTGTGGCTGTTCATAATTTATTTTGGAGTTGCAAAAGGCTTTGATTTGCATATTGATTCAGAAACTACGACAATAATAGTGTTTGTGATATGGGGAACGGCTGAAATGATGGATATTGTGAGAGGAGCAATTATTTCTCTTCCAAAAATTCAAGGGGAAAGTGCAAAGGCTTTAGGACTTGATACAATTCAGGTTTATAGATATGTGCTGCTTCCACAGGCAGCAAGAAGAATTGCACCTGCAGCGGTAAACCTTATAACAAGAATGATTAAGACAACTTCCCTTGCGATTTTTATAGAAGTTGCAGAAGTTCTAAAAATAGGACGGCAAATTATAGAGTTTTCAAGCAGGAAAAATCCGATGGCACCATTTTGGGTATATCTGTTCATATTTTTTCTATATTTCATAATTTGTTATCCAATTACATTATTATCAAAAAAAATGGAGAAAAAATGGGCTGTTTAAAAAATAAAGGAAACGGAGGTAAGCAAAATGGCAGATTCGAAAGTTTTATTGGAACTTTCTGATATAAAAAAAGAATATAAAAAAGGCGTACCCGCACTAAAAGGAGTTTCACTTTCAGTAAATAAAAGCGAAGTTGTAGTAATATTAGGGCCTTCTGGATGTGGGAAAAGTACACTTTTAAGATGTGTAAACGGACTTGAAGAAATTCAGTCTGGAGAAATAAAATTACAAGGAAATGTTATTAATAAAGACAAGACAAAATGGCATTTAATACGTCAGAGAATAGGAATGGTGTTTCAAAGTTACGAATTATTTGATCATATGACAGTTATGCAAAATCTTCTGTTAGGACCGCTTAAAGTACAGAAAAGGGATAAAAAGGAAGTTACAGAGCAAGCAGAAAAATTGCTGGAAAGAGTAGGGCTTCTGGATAAAAAGAACTCATATCCAAGAGAACTGTCAGGAGGACAAAAACAAAGAATAGCAATTATAAGATCACTATGTATGAATCCAGAAATAATGCTGTTTGATGAAGTTACAGCGGCGCTTGATCCTGAAATGGTAAGGGAAGTGCTGGATGTAATGCTGGAATTGGGAAAGGAAGGAATGACAATGATAATCGTTACTCATGAAATGGAATTTGCTAAAGCGGTTGCGGATAGAATAGTGTTTATGGATTCTGGAGAAATCGTTGAAACAAATTATCCGCTGGAATTTTTTAGAAATCCAAAAACTGAAAGGGCTAAGAAATTCTTAAATATATTTAATTTTGAAAAGAAAGATAAGGTGGAATCAGCTTTGTTGATATAAATAAAAAATTTAATAAAACAATTTAGTGAATGCTAATTGTTGAAGGGAGAATGAAAGTATGAAAAAATTATTAGGATTTAGAAAATTGAATTTATTGGCACAGATATTGATTGGTGCGTTATTAGGTATTTTGGTTGGGCAGTTATTTCCGTCGTTTGCTAAAGAGTTAAAGATACTGGGAGTGCTGTTTACAAGTTTAGTTCAGATGGTTATTGTACCGCTTGTATTCCCGCTAGTTGTTCTGTCAATAGTTACAATGAAAAATACTAAAAAGTTCGGAAATCTTGCATTTAAGACATTTTTACACTTTTTCTCAATTACAACGTTAGTAATCACACTTAGCCTTATTTTAGGGAAAGTAACAGGAATTGGTGCAAATATAAAAGCTGGAAGTATTTCCACAGAAGCGATTAAAGATGTTGCTTCTAACATTAATTTGAGCGATTTCTTAACATCAATTGTACCTAAAAATGTATTTACAGCATTTGCAGATGGAAATCTTTTACCAGTTATATTTTTTGCAGTATTTCTGGGAATTGCCTTAATTGCTGTTGGAGATGACAATAAACCTGTTATAGCATTCTTTGAATCTTGGATAAAGGCTATGTATAAGATTGTAGATTATGCCATTGCATTTGCGCCTGTGGGAGTGTTTGGGCTGATTGCAAGCAATGTGGCGAAAACTGGGCTTGGAGATTTGTACTTGCTAGGACAGTTTGTACTGCTTCTTTATGTTGGATACTTGGCAGCTCTATTAGTTGTATTTCCGATTATTGCATACATATTCAAAGTTCCTTATTTAAAATTATTATCAAATATTAAGGATTTGGTACTGATAGCCTTTACAACAGGAGGTTCTGCAGTAGTTTTGCCGACACTTCTTGAACGTAGTGAAGAAAATGGAATATCTGAATCAGTTTCAGCTTTTGCTACACCGCTTGGATATTCATTTAATCTTATTGGAGCCTGCATTTATATAAGTTTATCAGTAACATTTATAACAAACTTGTACTCAACTCCGCTTACATGGGGTCAATTAATACCGTTAATATTGTTTTTGACAATAATTACAAAAGGAATTGCGGCAGTTCCATCTGGAGCATTGGTTGTACTGCTTGCAACTGCGACGCAACTTAATTTACCTGCAGAAGGCATTGCCCTGATTGTATCAGTTGACTTTTTGGCAAATGCTGGACGTACAGCGGTAAATGTAGTTGGAAACACACTTATTCCTGCAATTATTGAAAAAACTGGAGAATATGAAGTTGTGGAAACAGAGAAAGTGTATGCTGGACTTCAAGAAAATGCAGCTGTAGCTGAATAAACTTTAAAAATAAAAATAGAAAGGATGAAAATATGTCAAAAGTATATATAATTCATGAAAATATGGATTGGACAAGGCATCTGACTGCAAGGCTGGATGAATTGTCAGTTCCTTATGAAGAACTGGATTTGTCAGAAGGAATATTAAATATAGGAAAAGAGCCTGAAAAAGGCGTGTATTATAATAGAATGAGCGCTTCTTCACATACAAGAGGGCACAGATACGCACCAGAATTAACGGAGCAAGTCTTAACATGGCTGGAAAACAAAGGAACAGAAGCAGTCCGTGTAGTTAATGGAACATCTGCAATAAATCTTGAAGTGAGCAAGCTGAAACAGTATATTTTACTGCAAAAGGCAGGGATAAATACTCCAAAAACATTGGGAGCTGTGGGAAAAGAGCAAATCTTAAATGCTGCAAAGGAACTTGACACATATCCTTTTATCATAAAGCACAACAGAGCTGGAAAAGGGCTTGGGGTAAGGCTTATAAGAAGTTATGAAGAACTTGACAATTATGTAAATGGAAATGATTTTGAAGATTCTGTCGATGGAATAAGCTTGATTCAGGAATATGTGAAGCCTGTGGATGGACATATCATAAGAGCTGAATTTATAGGTGGAAAATATCTTTATGCCGTAAAAGTTGACTCAAGCGATGGATTTGAACTATGTCCAGCAGATTCGTGCCAGATAAATGATAAATTCTGTCCTGTAGGAGAAGAAGCCGCAGAAAAAACAAAATTTAGAATTATTGAAAGATTGCCAGAAAATCAAATTGAAAAATATGAGAAATTTTTGAAAGAAAACCACATAGATGTGGCGGCAATAGAGTTTATCATAAATGAAAACAACGAAGTTTTTGTTTATGACATAAATACAAATACTAACTACAACGCCGATGCTGAAAAAATAGCTGGGAAATATGCTATGTTGGAACTAGCTAAATATTTAAAAGATGAATTGAAAAAATTAGGATAAGAAATAACAGAAATATTAAATAAACTTGGAGGTAATTATGAAAAAGAATTTTGAAAGGCTTGTAAAAATTATTGCAATCTTAGTTTTAGGAGTATTTGCAATAAGCTGTGGAAAAGGTGGAAAAGGAAGCGCTGAACCAGGATCAATTGAGGCAATAAAAAAAGCAGGAAAAATAAGAATAGGAGTATTCGGAGATAAGCCGCCATTTGGATTTGTTGATGAAAATGGAAAAAATCAAGGATATGATGTTTATTTGGCAAAAAGACTTGCGAAAGATTTATTAGGTGACGAAAATAAAATAGAATTCATTACATTAGAAGCTGCAAACAGAGTAGAATACTTATTATCAAATAAAGTTGACATTATTCTGGCAAACTTTACAGTAACAGACGAAAGAAAACAAAAAGTTGATTTTGCAAAACCTTATATGAAGGTATCACTAGGGATTGTTTCGCCAGAAGGTGCTCCAATAAAAGATGTGAAGGAGCTGAAAGGTAAAAAATTAATAGTTAACAAAGGAACAACAGCAGAAATTTACTTTACTAAAAATCATCCAGATATAGAATTATTGAAATATGACCAAAACACAGAGACATTTAACGCATTATTAGATAAAAGGGGAGTTGCGCTTGCACACGATAATACTCTAGTATTTGCATGGGCAACAGAAAATCCAGGATTTGTTGTGGATATTAAACAGCTAGGGGATCAGGACTACATTGCTCCAGCTGTAAGAAAAGGGAACAAGGAACTGTTAGATTGGCTAAATACTGAAATAGATGCTCTTACTAAGGAAGGGTTCTTTGAAAAAGCATATAAAGCCACTCTTGAGCCTGTTTACGGAAATAAAGTCGATCCAAAAACAGTAATTATCGAAAATAAATAACATAAATTTGATAAAATTTGGAATAAATAATAATTATTATAAATAGAAAAGATAATAGAGTTGTTTGAATTTTAAAATCTATAAAATTTGTACAGGAATTATTGGGAAAAAAGTCGAAAAATCATATATAATT
>ERZ773060.163-NODE-163-length-30705-cov-615.53_pt1 | contig 30705 bp, 21 predicted proteins | sample MGYA00580628_ERZ773060 | MGnify/ENA primary metagenome ERZ773060 (study PRJEB29015, sample SAMEA2738019) | human oral metagenome | biome: human oral; feature: human-associated habitat; material: dental | place: China | collected 2045 ... | reverse complement strand
AGGTCCGCGCGGCGGGCCCCGGCCTGGCGCTGACGCCGGCGGGCCTCGAGCTGGCCGCCGGCCGGTCCTGGGTGAGCGCCTGGACGATCGACGTGCACCCGCACCGCGCCGGCGCGCTGGCCGCCCTGCCCGCCTGGCTGCCCCACCGGCTCGACGTGGCCGAGGGCGAGCCGGTGCGGATCGGGCTGCCCGACGCCGCGGTGAGCGGGCCCGGCACGATCTCGGCCGACGAGGAGGGCAGCCTCCTCGAGGCCGCGCCCGGAGTGCACCGCTTCACCGTCGCCGGGCCCGGGGTCGACGCCCGGCTGCGGCTCGCCTGGGCGCGGTCGGTCGACGCGACCGCGACGCGCCGGGCGCGCCGGCTCGTCGGCTCCGAGGCGCGCACGGCCGGCGCCGCGCAGGCGATGATCGTCGCATGGGCCGACGCCCGTCACGGGCTCCACCACGACCGGGCCGTCGGCTTCCTCCGGGCGTGGGCCGACGAGCGGCTGGACCGGCCCGGCTCCCCCGCCGAGGCGCTCGGAATCGTCCCCCTGCTGGCCGCCGCAGGGTCCGACCCGGACCGGCTCGGCGCGGTGGCCGAGCGGCTCTCCGCGCTGCCGCCCGCACCCGGCCCGCTGCTGGCCTGGCTGGGGGCCGCCCCGGCGCTGGCCCGTGCCGGCGTCGCGGCGCCTCCCCCTCCGCTGGACCGCGACGACGATCTCTGCCGGATGCTCTCGGCGGCCGCGGCCCGCGAGCCGGACGCCCCGCCGCAGCTGTGGCAGGTGCTCCCCCGCCTGCACAGCGGCCTTCCCTGGTCGCTGGACCCCGGGCGCGCCGCCGACGCCGCCCTGTGCTGCGCGGCCCTGGACCTGGCGCCCGCGGGCTGGGACATCGGCGCGCGGATGCCCTGGCCGCTGCCGGAACTGGTCGGCGCGACCCGCGCCTGGCTGTGCGCGGCCGGGCCCGACGACACGACGCTGGCCTGGCTGCTCTGGGGCTGAGCGCCCGTCCGAGCCGGGGCCGGTACCCTGTCCGGGTGATCGACTGCACCATCGAGACCATGGCGGCGACCGGCGCGCTGACCGACGACGCCCGGCGCTGGGAGCACGTCATGAGCCGGGCCTTCGGCAATCCGCCCGTCGACGAGGACGGCGCGCAGCGCTGGTGGCGGGGCCTGTGCGCCGACAGGGCCCGACTGCGCGGCGCATGGCCCACCGGGCCCGAGCCCGGCGTGGCGCGCCGCACCCCCTACGCCCCCTTCGCGAGCTTCGACGGGACGATCAACACCGGCCGCGGGCACTTGGAGCGAGCCGATCTCATCACCGACGTGACGGTGCGCCCGAGTGCGCGCCGCAACGGCCTGCTCACCGCCCTCATGCGCGCCGACCTCACCGAGGCGGCCGGGCGGGGCCTGACCCTGGCGGCGCTCACCGCCACCGAGGCGACCATCTACCGGCGGTTCGGCTTCGGGCCGGCGACCGAGACGGTCGGCGCCACCCTGCGCACGGGCCCCGGCCACGGGCTGCGCGCGCCGGCACGGCCCGGCGCCGTGCACGAGCTCGACCTCGACGCGGCGCCGGAGGTCATGGACCGGGTCTTCGCCCTCTTCCACGCCGCCTCGCGGGGCTCGCACTCACGTCCGGCCTGGTGCAACGACCACGCCACCGGCGTCTGGTCGGCGCTGACCAACGGCAGCATCGAGGGCGTCCACGCCGCGGCGCACTGGGACGGGCGGGGCGCGCCCGACGGCGTCGTCACCTTCACGCTCCGGCGGGGTCCCGCCGGCGGGCACGGCGACTACGCCCTCGACGTCGAGGTGGTCGAGATGATCGCCGCGCACGAGAGCGCCGAGCTGTCCCTGTGGCGCTACCTGGCGTCCATCGACCTGGCGCGCTCGGTGGGCGCGCCCCACCTGAACCCGAACTCGCCGCTGCCGTGGGCGCTGGACGACCCGCGGCGGCTGGCCCGGACGAGCCGCGAGGACCTCACGTGGCTGCGCATCCTCGACGTGCCCGGGGCCCTGAGGGCGCGCGGCTGGGACGGCTGCGGGCGTCTCACGATGGAGGTGCGCGATCCGCTCGGCCTCAGCGGGGGCGTCTTCGCGCTCGACGTCTCGCCCGAGGGCGCCGAGGCGGCCCCGACCGGGGCCCGGCCCGAGGTGAGTCTGGGCATCGCGACGCTGGGCAGCCTCTACCTCGGGCTGGCCGATCCGGTGGCGATGGCCGCCGCCGGTCTCATCGAGGGCGACCCGGAGCGGGTCGCGGCGCTGCGCGTCCTGTTCGCCACCGACCGGGCCCCGTACAACATCACCTACTTCTGAGCCGACGGCCCCTTCCCCGCCAGCCCCGCCGGCCCCTTCTCGAGCAGCGTGCGGAAGCCCGCCTCGTCGAGGACGGGCCGGCCCAGCTCGGCGGCCCTGGCGGCCTTCGACCCGGCGCCGGCGCCGACGACGACGAAGTCGGTCCTCCTGCTGACCGAGCCGGCGGCCCGGCCGCCGCGGGCGACGATCGCCTCCTTGGCCCCCTCGCGGGTGAAGCCCTCGAGCGTGCCGGTGACGACGACGGTGAGCCCGGAGAGCGTCCGGTCGTCGACGGGCCGGCCGGGCTCCTCGTCGGCCATGCGCACGCCGGCGGCTGCCCAGGCCTCGACGATCCGCCGGTGCCAGTCGACCTCGAACCAGGCGCGCAGTGAGGCGGCGATGACCGCGCCGACGCCCTCGGTGTCGGCCAGCTCCTCGGCGCTCGCGGCGCGGATGGCCGCCATCGAGCCGAAGCGGGCGGCCAGCGCGCGGGCGGCGGCGGGCCCGACGTGGCGGATGGACAGGGCCACGAGCACCCGCCACAGCGGCTGCCCCTTGGCGGCCTCGAGGTTGGCGAGGAGCTTGACGCCGACGGCCGACAGCACCCTCCCGTCGACGACGCCGGGGGCCGGGGCGGCCCTCTCGCCGGTCAGCTCCTTGCGCGTCGCAGCGCGGGTGAAGACCTCGACCCGCACCAGGTCGTCGGCGGTGAGGTCGAACAGGCGGGACTCGTCGTCGAGCACCCCGGCCGCGAGGAGGGCTGCGGCGCCCTCGTCGCCCAGCCCCTCGATGTCGAGGGCATTGCGAGAGGCGGCCGCGCTGAGGCGCTCGCGCAGCTGGGCCGGGCAGGACCGTTGATTGGGGCAGCGGATGTCCTTGTCGGACTCCTGCTCGGGGCGCAGCTCGACGCCGCACTCGGGGCAGTGCGTCGGCATGACGAACTCGGTCTCGGCGCCGGTGCGCAGCTCGACGACGGGCCCGACGATCTCGGGGATGACGTCGCCGGCCTTGCGCAGGACGACCATGTCGCCGATGAGCACGCCCTTGCGGCGCACCTCGAAGGCGTTGTGCAGGGTGGCCATGGCCACCGTCGACCCGGCGACGCGCACCGGGTCCATGACGCCGTAGGGCGTGACGCGGCCGGTGCGCCCGACGTTGACGCGGATGTCGCGCAGCCGGGTGTTGACCTCCTCGGGCGGGTACTTGTAGGCGATCGCCCAGCGGGGGGCCCGGCTCGTGGCCCCGAGCCGGGCCTGGGCGGCAAGGTCGTCGACCTTGACGACGACGCCGTCGATCTCGTGGAGCAGGTCGTGGCGGTGCTCGCCGAAGTGGGCGATGAACTCGAGCACCGCGTCGGTGCCGGCGACGCACTCGTAGTAGGGGCTCACCGGCAGCCCCCAGGCCCGGAAGGCCTCGTAGACCCGGCTCTGGCGATCGACGTCGAGCCCGGTGTGGGCGCCGACGCCGTGGCAGATCATCGAGAGCGGGCGGCGGGCGGTGACCGAGGGGTCCTTCTGACGCAGCGAGCCGGCGGCTGCGTTGCGCGGGTTGGCGAAGACCTGCTTGCCGGCCCGCTCCAGTTCGGCGTTGAGGGCGGTGAAGTCCTCGACCGGGAAGAAGACCTCGCCGCGGGCCTCGAGGAGGGCCGGCGGGGGCGCCGGCGCGGAGGCGTCGAGGCGGCGCGGGATCGCCTCGATGGTGCGGGCGTTCGGCGTGATGTCCTCACCGACGCGCCCGTCGCCGCGGGTGGCGGCCGTGGCGAGCGCGCCGTCGACGTACTGGAGGTCGACGGCCAGGCCGTCGACCTTCACCTCGCACAGCCAGACGGGCTCGGCGCCGAGGGCCTCGACGGTACGCGCCATCCACTCGCGCAGCTCGTCGACGCTGAAGACGTCGTCGAGGCTGAGCATCTGCTGGGGATGCTCGACGGGGGCGAAGTCGGTGACCTCATGGGGGGCGCCGACGCGCTGGGTGGGGCTGTCGGGCGTGCGCAGTTCGGGGAACTCGTTCTCGAGGCGCTCGAGCTCGACCATCATCGCGTCGTAGGCGGCATCGGTGAGCACGGGGGCGTCGTGGCCGTAGTAGGCCTGCTGGGCGTCGTCGATGAGGCCGACGAGCTCGGCGTGCCGGCGCTGACGGGCGGGGCCGGCCTGGGCCGGGGCGGGGACGGTGCCGTCGGCGGGGACGGCGTCGGGCTCTTCGTCGGTGTCCATGGGGACAATCATGCCCACCGGCTCCGGCCCGGGCGCTCAGCGGTCGCCGAGGACGCCCCAGCCGGTGACCTCGCTGACGATCGTGTAGCTGGTGATGACCCGGTGCTCGGACAGCTCCTCGGGCTTGTTGAGCAGCCACTCGGCGAGGCCGTTGCGCTCGATGACGGCGACGTCGTCGGGGGCCTGCTGGATGACGAGACGGCGGTCCTTGACCGGGACGAGGACGCCGGTGACGCCCAAGTCGATGCCCGAGTCGCGGCTCATGAGGTCCATGGCGCGCGAGGCGTTCTGGCGGCTCGTCGAGATGTAGGGGCGGTCCTGGCCGTTGACGCGGAAGACGTCGCCCTCGACGAAGAGCTTGGCGCCTGGATGGTTCTTGGCGTTGAGGAGGAAGACGCCGCCGGGGCCGACGACCATGTGCTGCGGGACGACGACGCCGCTCGCGGTGCGGGACATCTGCAGGAAGCCCCAGCGGGGATCCAGCGCGGCGAGCCGCACGAGCTCGGAGGCGAGCAGCTCGTCGGCGTCCACCTCGAGGCGCTGGGCGCGTCCGCCCCGGCCGAAGCCGAGGATGCGGTCGAGCACCGCCTGCAGGCCGCGGGTGTTGCGGCGGGCCGCGTAGTCGTCCTCGTCGACCCGCAACTGCGCCAGGAAGGCGTCCCATTCGTCGCGCGTCTCGGGATTCGGCATGGCCCGGCGCGCCGTGTAGCCGTGGGTGGCCTCGATGAAGGCCTCGTCGAACGGCTCGATCGCCCGTCGGGCGGGCCCGTACGTCAGAGTCGCACTGCTCACTCGAGTCACCTGTCCATCGGTGGGAGGAATCGGTCAAGCAAGCCCGGCGGAGGAAACCCCCCGTCGATCCCCCGTCCGGCTCGCTCAGATGAAAACACACCGATGTGGTTCATCGCGTCAGACTCGCCCGGCCCGGCGCGTGCCACGGCCATTCCATGGCCGGTGCACAGCTTCCTCACGGGATCGGGCGCGCACCCGCCCGGGGCCGTCAGTCGAGGATCGGGCCGACGGTGCGGCTGCGCTTGAGCTCGAAGAAGCCGTCGTAGGCGGTCATGAGGTTCACGCCGTCGAAGAGGCGGCCGGCCTCCTCGCCGCGGGGGGCGGGGCTGATGACGGGCCCGAACATGGCCTTGCCGTTGATGTGGAGCACCGGGGTGCCGACGTCGGAGCCGACCGGGTCCATGCCCGCGTGGTGGCTCGCGCGCAGGGCCTCGTCCCACTCGTCGGTGGTCGCCCGCTCGGCGATCGAGGCGTCGAGGTCGAGGGCCTCGAGCGCGCCGCGCACGACGGCGGCGTCGCCCTTCGTCTCCCCCTTGAGGTGGTAGCGGGTGCCGAGCTCGGTGTAGAAGGCGCGCAGCCCCTCCTGGCCGTGGATCCGCTCGACGCCGATGGCGGCGCGCACGCCGATCCAGCCGCGGTCCATCTCGTCCTGGTCGGCGGGGTCGAGGTCGCGGCCCTCGTTGAGGACGGACAGGCTCATCACGTGGAACTCGGTGCGCACGGGCCGCACCGTCTCGACCTCGAGCATCCAGCGACTCGCCAGCCATGCCCACGGGCACAGGGGGTCGAACCAGAAGCCGATGGTCTGGGGGGCGGGAGTCGACGTGGCGGTCATGGACACCACTGAACCGCCTCGGCGTCCCGCGCGCAAGCGACACGTCATGCCGAGCGCGGACAACCGCCCCTGACCGGACCCTGAGCCGGGGCGCCGCGTTAGCCTTCGTGGGAGCAGGCGGTGCGGCCGGGGCCGTGCCGCCGCCACGCACCGACAGTTGGGAGAGCCATCCGATGAACCCCGCCAACATCACGAGGGACGAGGCCGCCGCCCGCTCGGCTGCGCTGTCGACGACGTCGTACGAGGTCACCGTCGACCTCACCGGCCACGGGGTCGGGGCCGTGGAGCTGCCCGAGCCCGAGGAGACCTTCCTGTCGACGAGCACCGTGCGCTTCACGAGCACCGGGACGAGCACGTGGATCGACCTCATCGCCGATGAGGTCGTCTCGGCCGCCCTGGACGGCGAGGCCCTCGACCCGGCGGACTTCGCGGGCTCGCGCCTTCCCCTGGAGCCGGGGGCGGGCGAGCACGAGCTGACCGTCACGGCGATCTGCCGCTACTCGCGCACCGGCGAGGGCCTGCACCGCTTCGTCGACCCGGCCGACGGCAGGGTCTACCTCTACACGCAGTTCGAGACGGCCGACGCCCGCCGCATGTACGCCTGCTTCGAGCAGCCGGACCTCAAGGCGACCTTCCGGCTCGTCGTGCGCGCCCCGGCCGGCTGGACGGTGAGGTCCAACTCCCCCGCGCCCGAGCCCTTCGGCCCCGACCCGATCGGCGCGATGATCTGGGACTTCCCCCCGACCCCGCGCATCTCCACGTACATCACGGCGCTCATCGCCGGCGAGTACCACGTCGACCACGGCACGATCGAGTCGGCCAAGGGCACGCTGGACGCCGACATCGTCTGCCGCGCCTCGATGGCGCCCCACCTGGACGCCGAGCGCATCCGCGAGACGGTCCAGCGCGGCTTCGAGGTCTACGAGCAGGACTTCGGCCGCCCGTACGCCTTCGACAAGTACGACCAGCTGTTCGTCCCCGAGTACAACGCCGGCGCCATGGAGAACGCGGGCGCCGTGACGATCCGCGACGAGTACCTGTTCCGCTCGAAGGTGACGAGCGCCTCGTACGAGACGCGCGACAACACGCTCCTGCACGAGCTGGCCCACATGTGGTTCGGCGACCTCGTGACCATGCGCTGGTGGGACGACCTGTGGCTCAACGAGAGCTTCGCCGAGTGGAGCGCCTACCACTGCCAGGAGCGCATCGCGCAGCGCCACGGCGGCACCGACCCGTGGGTGAGCTTCGCCAACGCCCGCAAGGCCTGGGCCTACACCGCCGACCAGCTGCCCACGACGCACCCGATCGCCGCCGACATGGTCGACCTGGAGGCCGTCGAGCAGAACTTCGACGGCATCACCTACGCCAAGGGCGCCTCGGTGCTCAAGCAGCTCGTCGCCTACGTCGGCGAGGACGCCTTCCTGGCCGGGGTGCGCCAGTACCTGGCCGATCACGCCTTCGACAACGCGAGCCTCTCCGACCTGCTGGAGGCGCTGGAGTGTGCCGGCGGCAAGGACCTGTCGTCGTTCTCCGAGCAGTGGCTGTCCACGAGCGGGGTCAACACGCTGTCGAGCGGGATCACCGTCGACGACGGGACCATCACCTCCTTCGCCGTCGAGCAGAGCGCCCCGGACGGGCACGGGACGCTGCGCACCCACCACCTGGCGATCGGCTGCTACGAGTTCTCCGACGGGGCGCTCGTGGCCGTCGACTCCCCCGAGACGGACGTGCACGGCCCGAGCACGCCGATCGCCGCGCTCGTCGGGCGCCGGCGCCCCGCGCTCGTGCTGCTCAACGACCGCGACCTCGACTACGCCAAGGTGCGCCTCGACGACGAGTCGCTGGCCACGGCCCTCGGAGGGGTCGCCCGCATCGCCGATCCGCTGGCCCGCGCCCTCGTGTGGAACACGGTCTGGGACATGACGCGCGACGCGCAGCTGGCCGCGGCCGAGTTCATCGCGATGGTCGTCGACGGCGCGGGCGCGGAGTCCGACATGACGGCCGTCACCACGGCGCTGTCCCGGGCCGGCATCGCGGCGACCGCCTACACGGCGCCGGCCCAGCGGGAGGTCAACGGGGAGGCGCTCGTGGCCGGCATCGCCGCCCGGCTGAAGGAGGCGTCCCCCGGCGGCGAGCACCAGCTGGCCCTCGCCGACGCCCTCGTGTCGGCGGTGAGCACCCCGCAGGGCGCCGATCTCATCGCCGGATGGCTCGCCAACGAGGAGCTGCCGCTGGGGCTGGCCGTCGACCAGGACCGCCGCTGGGCGATCCTCACGAGCCTGGCCCGGATGGGCGCCGTCGACGACGCGCGCATCGAGGCGGAGACCGCCGCCGACCGGACGATCTCCGGGGCCGAGCGCGCCGCCGGCGCCCGGGCGGCGATGGCCGACGCCGGCGCCAAGGCCCGGGCCTGGGAGCTCGCGACGGCGGTCGAGGACGTGCCGAACGCCACGCACCTGCACATCTGCCGCCAGTTCATGCAGTACGGCCAGGACGAGCTGCTCGCCCCCTACGCCGAGAAGTACCTCGAGGTGGCCGAGCTGATCGGCGCGAGGTCGGGCATCTGGGCCGGGCGGGGCCACGCCGTCTCGAACGCCGTGCTCACCTGGCTGTGGCCGGCGCCGCTGGCCACCCGCGAGTTCATCGCCCGCGTCGACGAGTGGACCGATGCGACGCGGCCGTCCGAGTCGGTGCGCCGCACGATCTCCGAGCGCCGGGACGCGGCGCTGCGGGCGCTGGCCGCGCAGGAGTTCGGCGCCCGCTCCTGACCGGGCGCGGGGCCGGCCCGCCCCGGCGCCGCCGGCAGCGGCGGCCCCCGGACCCGCGGGACGCCGTCGGGGGACGGCCGAGGGGGCGCGGGCGGCGCTCAGCGGTCCAGCTTGAAGATCCGCACCTGGTTGTCGACGACCAGGGCCCCGGCCTGCTCGATCGCCTCGTCCTCGTCCAAGCGGTGGGTGGCGACGAGGTCGGCCAGGTGCGCGGCGTCCAGCCGGCGGCTCATGTCGTGGCGGGCCGGGATGGAGCAGAAGGCGCGGGTGTCGTCGACCATGCCGCTGATGCGGCTGAAGCCGGCCATCTCGGTGACGCCGCGCTTGAAGCGCATGATCGACTCCGGCGCGTCGACGAACCACCACGGCACGCCGAGGTGGACGCTGCGGTACCAGGCGGCCAGCGGCGCGAACTCGCGGCTGTAGACGTCCTCGTCGAGGGTGAAGAGGACGAGGTGGAGGCCGGGGTGGTTGCCGTAGGCGTTCAGCAGCGGCCCCAGTGCGCGGGTCGCCTCGAGGGCGAGGGGGATGTCGCCCCCGACGTCGGCGCCGTAGCGGGCGAGGGCGTCGGCGTCGTGGTTGCGGGCGACGGCCGGGTGCACGGTCATCACGAGGCCGTCCTCGCAGGCCATCCGGGCCTGGTCGGTGAACAGGTGGCGGCGCAGGGCGAGGGCCTCGTCGGCGGTGGCCAGGCCGCGGCGGGCCCGGTCGTAGAGCCGGGCCGCCTCGTCGGCGGGCAGGATGAGCGTGCCCAGGTCGGCGTGCGAGTGGTCGGAGCTCACGGCGCCGTGCTCCTTGAAGTAGCGGCGGCGCTCTGCCATGGCCCGCGTGTAGCCGTCCAGGGTGCCGACGTCGACGCCGGCGGCGCCGCCGAGGGCGTCGACGAGCTCGTTCCAGTCCGGGCGAGCCGGCTCGAGGTAGCGGTCGGGGCGGAAGGTCGGCACGACGCGGTGCCTCGCGGAGAACTCCTCGTCGGCGGCGATCTCGGCGTGCATCCCGAGGTCGTCGCAGGGGTCGTCGGTGGTGGCGAGGAAGCGGATCCGGAAGGCGTCCATGAGCCGGCGGGGCCGGAAGCCCGGCTCGTCGAGCCGGGCGGCGATCGTGTCGTAGATGGCGTCGGCGGTCTCTGCGGCGGGGCGCACGCGGACGCCGAAGATGCCCACGAGCTGGTCGGTCAGCCAGTAGCGCATCGCGGTGCCGTTGAGGTCGGTCCAGTGCTCGCACAGCAGACGGAAGGCCCTGCGGTTGTCGGCCTCGGTCATCTCCTCGCCGCGGCCCACGCCGAGCTCGGACAGCTCCACGCCGTTCGCGTGGAGGACGCGGTTGATGTAGTGGTCGGGTGTGATCAGCAGCCTGGCGGGGTTGCCGAAGTGCTCGTCGAGGGCGATCCAGCGCGGCGGGACGTGGCCGTGGGGCGAGATGATCGGCAGTTCGCGGGTGGTCGCGTAGATCCGGCGCGCGATCCCGCGCGTCCCGGGGTCGGGCGGGAGGAGACGGTCGTCATTGAGGGTCAACGGTGAGGCCATGCGGCCATGCTGCCGCCCGCGGCTCCGTCGCCGCCCCGTGTTGCCCCGGATTGCGTCGAGACGTTGCCAGCGGTTGCTCGCCGGATGCGCGGCGGGGCCCGCCGGCTCGCGCCCGGCCCCGGCCCGGGGTTAGCGTGAGGACGGGCCGGCGCCGTCCGCGGGTCCCGCACGGGCCGACCGCCCGGGAGGAGCGCACGAGGAGGAGCGGGACGATGGGGTGTCGGACGATCGGTGGGGCCGGCTGCACGGTCGGCGACGAGGAGCTCGAGGCCTTCCTCTCCGAGCAGCTCGCCGGGCTCGACGTCGACGGCCGGTCGGTCGCCCTCGTCACCCCCGACGACACCCGCTCGTGCCCGCTGCCCCGGCTGCTGCGGATCGTCCACCGGGAGCTCGTCGACCGCGCCCGGGAGCTGGTCTGCGTCATCGCGCTGGGCACCCACGAGTACATGGGCCCGGCGGCGATCGCCGAGTGGACCACCGGCGATCCGGACGCCGACCCGGCCGAGGTCTACCCGCGGATGACGATCGTCAACCACGAGTGGCGGGACCCCTCGATGCTCGTGCGGGTCGGGCGCATCGGCGGCGCGCGCATCGCCGAGCTGAGCGACGGCCTCCTGTCGACCGGCTGCGACGTGCTCATCAACCGTCGCGTCGTCGACGCCGACGTGAAGATCGTCATCGGCCCCGTCCTGCCCCACGAGGTCGTCGGCATGTCGGGCGGCAACAAGTACTTCATCCCCGGCGTCGCCCAGGAGGGCTTCATCTCGCGCACCCACTGGGTGGGGGCGCTCATCACGAGCTCGCACATCATCGGCACCCCGGCCGTCACGCCGGTGCGCGCCATGATCAACGAGGGCGCCGCGATGATCCCCGGGCAGCGCCGCTGCATCGCCTTCGTCGTCCGCTCGCACACCACCGACCTGGAGTCGGTCTCGTTCGGCACGCCAGAGGAGGCCTGGGGCGTCCAGGCCGGGGTCGGCGCCAGGACCCACGTGGAGTACGTGGACGAGCCGATGCGCACGGTGCTGAGCCTCATCCCCGACCGCTACCACGACATCTGGACCGCGGCCAAGGGCTTCTACAAGGTGGAGCCGGCCGTCGCGGCCGGCGGCGAGGTCGTCCTCCACGCCCCCCACATCACCGAGATCAGCCAGGTGCACCACGAGATCGGCGAGATCGGCTACCACTGCCGCGACTACTTCGTGAAGCAGTGGGACCGCTTCTCCGGGCTGCCGTGGGGCGTCCTGGCCCACTCGACCCATCTGCGCGGCCTGGGCTCCTACGACCCCGCCGCGGGCGTCGAGGCCGACCGGGTGCGGGTCACGCTGGCCACCGGCATCCCCCGGCGGGTCTGCGAGTCGGTCAACCTGGGCTACCGCGACCCGGACACGATCGACCCGGCCGAGTGGGCGGGGCGCGAGGGCGTCACGGTGATCCCCGACGCCGGCGAGGTGCTCTACCGGCTGCGCTCGGGGCGGATCGACGGCGCCGACGGGCCCTTCACGGTCACGAGCGCCTGGCCGGCCTGAGCGGGGCCCTCAGGCGCGGGCGGGCCCGGTGGAGGAGCGCTCGATGAGCCGCATCGGCATGACGAGCGGCTCCACGAAGTCGGCCGACTCGTCGTGGTGCTCGATGAGCGAGATGACGCTGCGGGCCGCCTTCTCGCCGACGAGGCCGAGCGGCGAGGCGATCGAGGTGAGGCGCGGGGTGACCAGGTCGGAGGCGAAGATGTTGTCGAAGCCGATGACGCTGAGGCGGTCGGGCACACGCACCCCGGCGGCGGCCGTGCCGCGCAGGATGCCGATGGCGATGAGGTCGTTGTAGGCGATGACGGCGCTCACCTTGTGCTCGTGGACCTGGGGCAGCACCTGCTCCCCGCCGCGCACTGTCGGCATGACGGGGCCGAGGCGGCAGTCGACCATGCCCAGCTCGGCGGCCGCCTCGTGGAAGGCCCGCCACCGGGCCCCGTCCGCCCACGAGGCGGGCGGCCCGGCGATGTAGGCGACGCGGCGGTGGCCCAGCCCGGCCAGGTGCTCGAGGGCCCTGCGCACGCCGCGCTCGTAGTCGCTCACGACGCAGGGCAGACCGGTGACGACGCGGTTGAGGATGACGGTGGGCGCCTTCTTGGCGAAGCCCCGCAGGGCGGTGTCGGACAGGCGCGAACTGGCGATGACGACACCGTCCAGGACGGGCAGCGCGCGCTCGAAGATCTCGCGCTCGCGGGAACCGGACTCCTGGGCGTCGAAGAGCATGAGCGCATAGCCGTGCTCGGTGCAGACCTGCTCGGCGCCGCGCAGCAGCGGGAAGAAGAAGGGGTTCGTGACGTCGGTGACGGCCAGGCCGATCATGTGCGTGTGGGTCGGCGCGGCCTGCTGGTGGACGCGGTCGGTACGGTAGCCGAGCTCGGCGGCGACCCTGCGGATGTGCGCGGCGGTGCGGTTCGAGACCCGTCCGGGACGGCTGAACGTGCGCGAGACCGTGGACGGGCTCACCCCGGCCGCCTTCGCGACGTCGTAGATCGTCGTCTGCTTGGGAAGCTCGAAGGATCCGCCGTCACCGCGCACGTCGCTCACGGATGAACCCTACGGTTCGGACGGGGCGTTGACAATGACCGGCACGCCGGCAAGGGCATGGCAACCCCCGCACGGCGACTACGCACGATGGCAGGATGACCATGGGTATGGGACGCTCCCCGGAAGCGACCCGCACGACACAAGGAGGTCCAATGACGGAACAGCCCACCAAGGCGGACATCGGCGTCGTCGGCATGGCGGTGATGGGCTCGAACCTGGCCCGCAACCTCGCCCACCACGGCTACACCGTGGCCGTGTACAACCGCAGCGGCGACAAGACCCGGGCCCTCGTCGAGGACCACGGCTCGGAGGGGAGTTTCCTCGCGTCCGAGACCCCCGAGGAGTTCGTGGCCTCGCTTCGCGCCCCCCGCTCGATCATCCTCATGGTCAAGGCCGGCGCCCCGACCGATGCCACGATCGGGACCCTGCTGCCGCTGCTGTCGCCCGGCGACATCATCATGGACGGCGGCAACGCGTACTTCCGCGACACCATCCGCCGGGAGAGGGAGATCTCGGCCAAGGGCTTCCACTTCGTCGGCGCCGGCATCTCGGGCGGCGAGCACGGCGCCCTGACCGGCCCGGCCATCATGCCCGGCGGCACGCCCGAGTCGTACCGGATCATCGGCCCGATGCTCGAGACGATCTCGGCGCACTACGAGGGCGAGCCCTGCTGCGCCTGGATGGGCCCCGACGGAGCCGGCCACTTCGTCAAGATGATCCACAACGGCATCGAGTACTCCGACATGCAGGTCATCGGCGAGGCCTACCAGCTGCTGCGCGGCGCCGGCCTGTCGAACGCGCAGTGCGCCGACGTCTTCGCGCGCTGGAACACCGGCGACCTGTCGAGCTATCTCATCGAGATCACCGCCGAGGTGCTGCGCGCCAAGGACCCGCGCACCGGCAGGGACCTGGTCGAGATCATCAAGGACCGGGCCCAGATGAAGGGCACCGGCACGTGGACCGTCCAGACCGCCCTCGAGCTCGGCGTGCCCGCCAACGGCATCGCCGAGGCCGTGTTCGCCCGCGCCGAGTCCAGCCACGACGAGCTGCGCGCCGCCGGCCGGGCCGCCCTCCAGGGCCCCGACGGCGCCGTCCGCGTGGACGACCGGGAGGCCTTCATCGAGGACGTCCACAGGGCGCTGTGGTGCTCGAAGGTCGTCAGCTACTCGCAGGGCTTCGACGAGATCCGCACCGGCGGCAGGGAGTTCGGCTGGGACATCGACGTGGCCGAGGCCGCGAGGATCTGGCGCGACGGCTGCATCATCCGCGCCGCCCTGCTGGAGCGCATCCGCAGGGAGTACACCGCCGACCCGGGCCTCGTCTCGCTCATGTGCGCCTCCTCGGTGGCCCCCGAGATGGCCGCCAACCAGGACGCGTGGCGGCGCGTCGTGGCCACGGCGGCGGAGTCGGGCGTCCCGGCCCCGGTGTTCAGCGCAACCCTGGCCTACTACGACATGGCCCGCGCCCCGCGCGTGAACGCCGCCCTCACGCAGGCCCAGCGCGACTTCTTCGGCTCGCACACCTACGAGCGCGTCGACGACGAGGGCCACTTCCACATCGAGTGGACGGCCGACCGCTCGGAGACGAGGATCGACTGAGCCGACGGCGTCCCGCCGCGAGGCGGGGTCCGTCACGGGGGCGCCGGCCGGTCGGCGCCCCCGTTTCTGCGCGCAGAGAGAGCACCGCCTGCCGTGGCCGGCGCGCGCCTCCCCTCGACACGAGCCCCGGGACGGACCGGAAGCGGGCCACCAAAGACACCAGCAACCCGCGAAGACGACCAGCAGGGCTGTTGCTGTCATCAACGGCATCGAGGCGGTCAAGAGCCCGCGGTTCGTGAAAACCCTGAACGGCAAGAAGGCCCTCGCCGCGGAGGCCCTCGACCCGGCTTGTCGGCTGGTCGGGTTGAAAAGCCGTGTCATGAACATGCCAGCCACCCGAATCTCCGCGACGGAAGTCATTGGCGACTATCACGAGCTCTGGCGGGTCGAGAAGTCGTTCGGGATATCGAGGAGCGACCTGAAGCCCGCCCGATCTTTCATCGCAGCCACGAGGTGATCGAAGCCCGCCTCACCACCATGATGGCCGCACCCGCCAGCGCCCAGCGCCTGCAAATAATCAACAGGAAATTCATCGCAGAAGTCATCGAAACGCTTGGACTGCTCCACGAAATGAACGTCAATATCGTCGGGAAAATTCTGCACGTCCACGACGGGATCGCACCCGCAGCCCAAACCATCCTCGACACCCTCTACCTCAGCTGGCCCTCACGCTGAAATGGCACGAGCCAGGTCGGAAGAACCCAGACGGGGGAAGGAATCTTCCGAGATGCACCGCCCCCCCTCCAGAGGTTTGTGCGCACCCAACTCCACGGCCCTTCTTCCATCCGGGGATTTTACTTGGCGCCGCCCGGTTCTGCATGAACCTCCGGATTCGGCACCCATGCCCCACCCCGGAAGAGGGCTCCCTCGAACCCCTCAGACAACTGCCCGCCGCGCTCCCCTGTACTGGACGGACCTGAAGCAGGCATCGGCCTCGGCATCCACGACCGAGAGGATCTCCTCATCCGATCGGATATCGAGCAGCAGTGGTCCTGTTCGCTCAGCGATCCGCTTCATGAGCTGACGGGAGAACTCCGTACGTCCACCCGGGTATTTCGAACCGCGCTGGATGATCGTGCGCGCCGCGGCCACAACCAGCCGTCGGTTCCTGGCCACCGCAGTGCGTTCCTCGAGGATCGCCCCGAACTCATTCTCGCCCAGTCGCGGCCTGGCCTCTTCCATGACCTCACCCAGAATGATCCACCGGAGCCAGGAGAGCTTCAGGTAGTTGCGGTCACGGGTCGTCGTCTGGTGACCGATCCACTGCTCGGCGGGCAGGATGAACTGACCGTCCTTCCGCTCCCCCGGCCAGCGCCTGTTGACGACATCGGGGAAGACCGCCAAGGACAGGTACGACCATATGCCGTCATGCGCAGCATCCGCTGGAATCGGATGGATCACCTCCTCGATCGCCTGTCCCAACGCGACACCGAGCGCATCGCGGCCGGCTCGGGAACGCGTATCGACCCCATCGATCCGGTCGATGATCTCCCGACGCCAGTGCTCGATGTCCTCAATGGGGGCAGGAGAGCCGCCGGTCGGATTCGGCGTACCCGATACGTCGAGTCTGACCAGTGTCTCGGGCGACGCCCCTTCCTCGAGAGCACGGGCGTGATTCACGAGCAGCTCGCTCGCCTGTCCGGTGGACAATCGTGGAATGAGGAGTCGGCTCATGATTTCGCCTTCAAGAATCCAGTAGTTCTTTGGAGAAGCGCGCAGACCCGACCCGGGTCATCGCGCATCAGCTCCACCGCTCCACGCAGGGGCTGCCCCAAAAAGATATCGCACAGGGAACCGATGACTGCGCCTGCACTGCCCTCCTGGTATTCCACTCCCAGGTCGTCCCGATCATGAACAGCCAGTTTCAGGAGCAGCTGGAACAATACATCCCGTTTCAGCACGGATAGAGCGGTATCAGATTTTCCGTGCACAAGTTTACCACCTTCCGAGTGCGCAGTATTAACATACAATCTGACGGCACTCAAGTATGGCACCGCGAGATCCTCGTCTTGAAACTTGAGCACCCAGACGCTGCCAGTCGGGAAATCTCCGCCCGCGAATTCAAAAGCTTCGATCGGAAACGACGAACCGTCCCCCTCGAGCCTGAACCGATAGGGTCTGTTCAGCCCGTAAAGCCTACTTCCCCGCTGATGCGCCGCACGGTTTTCGGGCGCCGGACCATCAGGAGCATCCAGAACGATCTCGTAGCGGACCTCGAGTTCCTCAGCCGCCTCACCAGCCGGGACTCGCACCTTCAGACTCACTGGCTGGTCACTATTATTCAAGGGACTGATACCCAGAAATCGTTTGCCCGTGGCTGGACAATCGACGCGCAGAACGGCGCGAATAACGGCGAGCCCAGGATTCCTTGCAAGTCCGGTCGAGGATAACAGCAAGTCGTTCTTGATCGAGAGCTCACCCTCGATCGTCACCTCGGTAAGATAATCCCATTCTGGAATCTCCGAGCCGGGCTCATAAGCCTTTCCCCAGATCCTGAGCCGGGGAGGCTGACAGACAACCGCATTATTCGCTGAGGCCCGGAAGGGCATGAGTCTCATTTCGTGACCTCACTTCGAAAAGTGCAGTTCACCGCCGCGTTCTCCGGATAGCTGATATCAACGTAGAAGACATCACCGCCATGGACTTGAAGACGCTCCGCAGCCGTCACCTCGCCCTCCGCCGTAGTCCATGAGTCCACCCGTACCTGTTCAGCGTCTTTAATGACGCCGCTCCCCTCGACGACGACCGCAAGATCAGGGGTGACCGTCATAAGATTCGCCCCGGCGGAGGCCCGCAATTCCAACCGAGTAAGAGCTCGGCCATCAGATGCATCGGGCATGGGCAGCAGCTCCTGGGAAAGCACCTCGACCGAGGCTCTTCTTTTGGACCCACGAGATCTGCTCCGTCGTCCAGTGGGCATCCCGCTGGCCAAGTCCCCGTCCGCGCCAACAGCCAATACGTCCAATGAGGCTGCCAATCGTCCGGTCGAGACCCGTTCCCCGGGCTGAACATCATCATCGACAGGATTCAGATAATCCTTTAGGTCCTCCTTGATTCGCCTCAGCGCGACTCTAACAAATGTCCCCTTCCGCCTTTCGAGTGAATCCGGCTTCCAGTCATCATGAGTTGGCGGTTCGGCTTCTGCGAAGGCGTTGTCGAGCTCGCGAATCGGTTTGAACACGGCAACCCAGGAATCTCTGCCGTTCTGAAGATCAGGATATTCTTTTTCGCACACGACCAACTCAGGCTCTCGCATGAGGGTGACGCTGTTCACGAGTTCGTCGTCCGAGCCGAAGGGGCAGGGTGCGATTGCCAGATGGCCGAGAAGTTGCTTCGGGTTTCCGCACCGGATCTCTGAAACATCAATGAAGGCCTCCTCGGCTTTTTGTCCGGACTGCACCTTGCGAATCGCAGTCAGACAGCTCTCCCGTGAGGCTCTGATCCGGTCATCCCAACCGGCAGCGAGATCCACCGGGTGCCCATTCTCGATGAGACTGATCTTCATCTGTTTATCAACTGGTTGACCGGGAATCATTTTGGGCCATAGATTGCGGGCAACAGCATCAGCAGTTGCCTGTACGAAGCCTTCTTGCCCGCCGTCGTCGAATGCGGGGTCCAGAATCATGATCGAGGTACCGGTCTCCTGTTCGCCGAAACCTCGCTCGAACAACTTCGTACCCAATCCATGGGCGGCATCGCCCTCAATGGGCTGAACATTCATACCGTCTTTCAGTCGCTGATCCCTGCCCCACCACTGCTGTCCAGTATATCGCTTCTCACCCATGCTGAAATTCGGGATGATCGAGATCGCGATGAATCGTTCCTCGAAGCCCTCTCCGCCTCTGATCCTTGTCCAGACGATGATCGTCCCGCACTGACTCGCCCTGAACGCTGCGGTCTTCCCGAAGCCATAGGTGCCACCGCCGTACTCCAGGTCGCGCGGGGCACCCACCGTCAAGATGAAATCACGAAAATTCGTCGGCTCGCCCTTGCCAACATGAACATCGTTCCGAGTCGGCCCATCGAGCCCTGTAGTCCCCCGATCGTGCACCTCAATAGCCGAGACCCTGGACCGACGAATAACCTTGGCGAGCTCACTGCCGGGAAAGGTCTCGGGGAAGACGAAGTTCCGTAGCACACTCATTCTCGGGGCGTCAAGGGTCACGAATCTCATCTGGTATTCAGGGATCACGCCGTGACCGATATGCGCATCCCAGCTGTTCTGCGCGGTCTCTCTCAGAAAGAGTTTCGGCGCCGCCAGACTCGTCCCCAGGAGCTTCTTCGTCCCCTCACCCGCGATGTCGCCGTCACGGAAGGGCTTGGGAACCCAGTCAAGCCTGATCATGTTCAGCCCGCCTCTCACCAAGAAGGGTTTTCACTTGCCCCCCGGTAAGAGGCTGCTCAGATGTCAGATCCAAGACGTATTTCATTCTCGTGATCGCATGCCGTCGACTCTCGGGAAGATCGCTGGAACGCAGGCCGGGGAAGTCATCGGTCACCTCCCAGATCACCGGGGATTTCGCGACCTCATATCGTGCATCATCGGAGTCGACGCCCAATAAGAAGCCGCACTCAGCAAGTCTCTTGACGAGCGCTGACATCGGCAGACCCAGCTCCGTCAGCAGCTCAACCTGATCATGAATGGATCTCCCCGAGGGGGAATCCCTCACGGAGACGCGTACGAGCAGGAGCGCACGGCCCTGGGGCGGGTCCAGCTGATCAACACTGGAGATGACCACCGACAACCCCTCCTGGGATGAGGTTATGACCTCGAGATCGGCGCGAGGAGTCATGAAACTATGCGCACCTCCAGCAGGCCCGACCCAGGACTCCACTGCGCGATACGGATTCCCGATGGCAAGAAGTCGCAATACCTCCAGCTCCCCGAAAATCGCTTTTCGCAGCTTTTCTGATATAGCCGGGGACGCCGGGCTCAGCAGCTGCCGCCATTCTTCCAGCACCGTCTGAAGCACGGATTCCGGTGCACTGTCATCCGTCTGAACGCGACGCGTAATATCATCGACCAGAGAGGCGAAGACTTCATGGAATTGATCAACACCGCACATCAGGTCCATGTACCGCCGCCCTGTCTCGGGGTGCTTCCAGTGAATTAGCGAGAGGGGGCCGCCACTAATTTCAACGAAGGAGTAATCATCTGCGATCGGCATCAGAAGATGCCAGCCTCCGTTTTGATCCACTCCATATGCCATGGGATGATTAGAATCCCGCGTGGCGCGCACGATCATCGTCGCGGTTTCGCCGCCGTACAGAGAGGCGAGAAGAAGTCCGAACTCTTTTCGCGATCCGTTCACTCCTCATCCTCCCAATCGTCGTCCTCCTCGGGCTCGCCCACATCGACATCGGCCGCCAAGGGCTTGACGCTGACAAAATTTCCATATTCTGCATCAGAATGATCCACTGCGGGATAGACGATGCTGAATCCGAGAAGATCCTCACCCACTCCTTGTGGCATGTCCATCCGAGTAGTCAGCTCGAGTTTATTCTTCGACCGATGACTGATCGGGTAGATCATGACAAGCCCGTCCCCGCCGGCGAGTCTCCTTCTGATGACCATGCGCTGCGCATCAGTGGCATTCGGCATGTCTGCATAAGCCTCCGGCTCGATGTCAGCCAATCGATCAGCCGATGACATGATCGCTTTAAAATTCAGCTTTTCCACCGTGCTGCCCCGCAGCGGAGTGCGCCGAAGCATCGGCACACGAATCCCCGCAACGGGCAGCACGCCAAGAGAATCCATCGCCCCCGGCATCGAATTGCCCGCAAGAATAATATTCCAACTGCGCTCTTGCGCATATTTCATCAGCCAGTCGATCGTTGCACCGCGAAGATCAGGATCGGAGAAGATCCTCTGGTCAGGATGAAAGGAATAGCCTTGAAGGAAACCGATGATCGCCCGCGTATCGATTCCGCGAACGATCCAACGACGACCACCCGCCCTCAACGGCCGAGGCTCGCATCCGCTCAGAAGCCGCTCTACGGCTCGAAGATTCCTACGCGTTGCATCAGGCCTGCCATCCATGATGAAGGTCTGTTGCCGGGCATTACTCATACTGAGGCGAACGAGCCGAGCATTCGCCATTTTCCCGGCAGAAGTGATCTCTAAACGGCCTGGGTGGCATCGCACCTTCACCCCGACCTGTCTCGGCGTGTACTCACTGTCCTCGACGGACCTGATCTCATCACGCAAATCCTTCTCGACGAGTGCCAGGAAAGCATAATCACGATCGAGGCCATCGGCCACCCAGATGCGAAGAAGATCTTCATAACCTGACCGATAACCGAACCAGCGCCCCATCTGCATGAGGGTGTCATAGGTGTTCGAGGAGCGAGTGAAGTACGAAACGACGAGGCCTTCCAGGGTCAGGCCTCGAGACAGAGTGCCGCCGCCCACGACGATTACGGTCCGTGGGCGTCCGGCATCATAATTCAGTCGATCCTCTGATACTCCATTATCAACAATGACCTCGATGTTTCGAAGTACGCCCGGCAGCTGTTCAGCGACTGCATCCCACTCGGGAGTTGATCGCCCGGCCGGTGCAGCAACTCTCGCGTGCTCGTTCCGCCAGGACTCGTAGAACTGGGCGAGCCCCGCTTCGCGATGGAATTCAACCTCGCGTCTCATGCGCTGGACTAGAGTCAAAAACCGCTCGCGCATCGCGAAATGGGGTGCGGTGTAGTGCGTGGTATGGACCAGCATGGACGAATGCCCCGCGTATCCTCGTGCTCTTCGCACAGCACTAGCGACGACGAACCATCTGACCGCTGAGATCAGAGAGGAGGGCGGCTCGGGATCGAAACTCTCCCGCTGCAGCTTCTTCGACGGCGGCTTCAAGACCCATGAGTCCTTCGCCGGGATGATCCGGACCAGGTCGGGCCCCTCGGCCGCAGGCTCAGAATCGTCGACATCCGCGTCGGCGAGCCCGAAAACCTGCTCCGCACCGAGATAACCATCACCCGCGGTCAACGTGTAAACAAAATCAGAAGGAAAAAGATCGGCCTCATCATCGGGATCCATCAGCACATTGGCGAACGGTGTAGCCGTATAGGCCACATACGAACCACTCGGAATCAGATCCCAGATCCTGCGCATCACAGCATTGATCGCAGAAATCTTCTTCTTTTCCTTCTCACTGTTGGGTGTGGCCTGATCCGCCTCATCATCTATAATCAGAATCGGGCATTTCCTGCGGATCTCCTCAGGAACATTCCGGAGACTCGCCTCCAAGTTCTTGAGTCGCGTCTTATTCTTCTTGACGACAGCGCAGAGACGCACATCGCTATGGGAGCCCATGAGGGCCAACAGCTCGCTCCGCCGGTCGAAATCATTGTTCTCAGCACTGGTCAAGTGATACCAGAACTCCCGATCGACGAAGAGATCTCGATCCAGACGGCTCTGCGTCTGCTCGCGCAGGTTATTATAGAGGCCTGATAGCACGATGACGAACCGATATCCCATATCGACAGCCCGAGCGATCACCCCGGAAAAATGACGAGTCTTACCTGACTGGACATTACCCATGACCAGGCCCTTGCGACGCGCACCCGGCTGATTGGGCAGGGCCAGCAGCGAGCACACCTCCTCAGTGGTTCGAGACAGCTCATCGATACCGAAGGCGTTCTTTCGCTGAAGCATGTCAAGATATCGGCACCACTGAGCACCGCTCATGGCGGAGGTCGGCATATCCATCGAACCCTGATACGCGGATTCATCGATGACCGCATGCCTCAGAACGCGATTCCCAGCCATCTCTGACTTGAGGGAAGTCACGATCTGACGAACGGCTTCCCGTGACACGAATCGCCTGTACTCATGAGCCACCCGGTCAGCCGCCTCATCGATCGATACGCGATCTGATATGACCCGGTTCATGATCTCTGCAGAGATTCTATCGCGCTCGTCGCTCATATCAGGATCCTCAGCATCCCCTGATGGCTGCACCGGTCGTCCTCCAAAGCCCCTGCATGTATTTCGAGACGCCCTGGGCCAACAGGATCGGCATCGTTGACATCATCACAATCCCGCCCCTGATGATTTCTACGTGCGAAGCCGAAACGACAGCGATCACCCGGCCTATCCGCATGACCTCGAGTACGACCTCCTGCATCGAAGAGGCGGCCAACGGCCAGCCAGGATCCCGCGTTGAGCCTCGCCCCGTGCCAGTTCGCGAAGCCCCTGATACCGGTGGAATCTTCACTCGCCGCCGACCCGAGTGAGGAACCGTGTGGCACGCGGTCAGTGAACGCTGACATGCCGGCACCCATCCTCTCGCGGCAGGGCTCACCCGACCCATGCTCGCTAGTGATTCTATCCGGATCTGACCCTGACTTCTCCCTGAGACGCGCTACCGAGACGAGACATCCGGCGTCTGGGTCATGCCGCCTGCCCGGTCACTCATCCGCGAGCCACGACACCCGGCCTCGGCAGGGATGGACCACAATGGGCCCCATGACCAAGATCGCTCTGTCCATCGCCGGCTCCGAGGCCTCCGGCGGCGCCGGCGCCCAGACCGACATCAAGACCTTCGCCCAGCTGGGGGTCTTCGGCGCCACGAGCCTCACGTGCATCGTCTCGTTCGACCCGCACCACGACTGGTCCCACCGCTTCGTCCCCATCGACCCGCAGGTCATCCACGACCAGATCGAGGCCGCCGTCGCCGTCCACGGGCGCATCGACGCCGTGAAGATCGGGATGCTCGGCACGCCGACCACCATCGGCGTCGTGGCCGAGGCCCTCGAGCAGTACCGCTTCGAACAGGTGGTCCTCGACCCCGTGCTCATCTGCAAGGGCCAGGAGCCCGGCGCCGCGCTCGACACCGACAACGCGCTGCGCGCCAGGATCCTCCCCCACGCCACGATGGTCACTCCGAACCTGTTCGAGACCCGGGTGCTGGCCGGCATGGACGAGATCACCACCGTCGAGCAGCTCGAGGAGGGCGCCCGGCGCATCCACGACCAGGGCGTGCCCTGCGTCCTGGCCAAGGCCGGCACCCTCTTCGACACCGGCACCGCCCTCGACGTCTTCTACGACGGCTCGACGATGGAGGTCCTCGAGGTGCCGGCGATCGGCCGCGAGCGCGTCTCGGGCGCCGGCTGCACGCTGGCGGCCGCCGTCACCGCCGAGCTCGCCAAGGGGGCGAGCCCGCTCGAGGCGGCCCGCACCGCCAAGCAGGTCGTCGTCTCGGCGATCGAGCACCGCATGCACGGCAATGCGCCGTTCGACTGCGCCTACCAGGGCTGCTACGGCCGCTGACCCCGCCCCCGGCACCGCAAGGGCGCCCCGGCCGCCATCCTTCACTGTGCGCAGAGTGCCCAATGACCAGCGTTCTGCGCACAGTGAAGCGGCGGGCGGCCCTCAGTCGGCGACAAGACGGGCGCGCATGGCCCGGGCCGTCGAGGACGGCAGCGGGGCCGGGCGGCCGTCGGCGCCGGTGCGGACGAGCACGGTGCGCGAGCGGATGCGCACCGAGGCGTCCCGCGGGTCGACGATCTCGCAGCCCAGCGTCACCGAGGTGGTGCCCACCCGCAGCGGCGCCGTGTAGCCCATGTACGGCTCGGTGCGCCAGGCCATCTGCTCGACGTAGTCGACCTCCTGGCGGGCCACCGCCCAGCCGCCGGCCCCCTCCTCGCCCGGCTCCGGGCCGCGCCCCATGCCGGCGCGGGCCATCAACGGGTCGATCGCCGTCGTCGCCTCGATGCGCGCCTGCTGGATCCAGTCGAGGATGCGCACGTTGTTGACGTGGCCGTAGCGGTCCTGGTCGCTCCAGCGCGCGAAGAGCTCGGTCGGCTCGCCGCGGCCCCCCAGCCGGGCCTTGGGCAGCGGCCGCCAGCGCTTCTCGCCCTCGATCGCGATGCCCGACAGGGTCGCCCGCTCGGCGGCGTCGAGCGGGCGCAGCCGCTGCGCGTCGAAGTCGAAGGGGCACATCGAGGTGCGCACCCGCCCGCACAGCCGCCCCTCGTGCCAGATGCGGTAGCCCATGATGAAGCGCGCCGAGCGGATCTCGACGGTGCCGAACTCCACCCGCAGCGGCTCGTCGGAGTAGCGCACCGGCCGGAGGTACTCGACCTGCTGGCTGACCATGACGCAGCCGTCGATGAGCAGCTGGGGCGCGTCCGACTCCATCATGAAGCGCGCCCGGGCCTCCTGGGTGAAGTCGACCGTCATGACATTGTTGATGTGGCCCTGCGGGTCGAGGTCGGACCAGCGCAGCGGGATGTCGACGGTGAACGAGGCCACGGCTCAGGCCCCGTGGCTGTCGGGCGTGAGGTCGGAGCGGGACTCCTGCTCGTACAGGGCGTCGATCGTGCCGGCGTAGCGCTCGAGCACGACGTTGCGCTTGACCTTGAGGCTGGGCGTCAGCTCGCCGCTGTCCTGGCTGAACTCGTGGTCGAGGATCGCGTAGCGCTTGACGGTCTCCCAGCGCTCCAGGCGCGTGTTGGCCCGACGCACGAAGCGGTCGATCGAGGCGCGGATCTCGGGCAGCTGCGAGAGCGCCGCATAGTCCTCGACCCCGTGACCGTGCCTCCTGCCCCAGCGGAGCAGGTCGGCGCGGTCGAGCGTGAGCAGCGCGACGACATAGGGCCGGCCCTCGGCGCTCACGACGGCCTGGGTGATGTACGGCACATTGGCCAGCAGCGTGGACTCGACCTTCTGCGGCGCGACGTACTTGCCGTTCGAGGTCTTCATGAGGTCCTTCTTGCGGTCGGTGATCCGCAGGTAGCCGTCCTCGTCGAACTCGCCGATGTCGCCGGTGTGGAACCAGCCGTCGGCGAAGGCCTCGGCGGTCGCCTCGGGCATGTCGTGGTAGCCGGTGGCGATGATCGGGCCGCGCAGCAGCAGTTCGCCGTCGGGGGCCAGCGCATGCTCGACGCCCGGAGTGACCGGGCCGACCGAGCCGAACCGCGGCCGGTCGGGCACGTTGACGGCGGCGATGGCGGAGGTCTCGGTGGCGCCGTAGCCCTCGATGACGGTGATCCCCGCCGAATAGAACCACTCCTGCACCTGCTCGGACAGCTTGGCCGAGCCCGAAATCATGAAGCGCACCCGCCCGCCGAGGGTCTGCCGGAGCCGCCGGAACACCAGCCGGTCGGCGATCGAGTAGCGGACGCGGGCGTCCCAGGGCATCGACCGCCCCTCGAGCCGGTAGGCGCGCGACTCGCGGCCGACGGCGAAGGCCCAGCGCGAGACACGGCCCTTGATCCCCCGTGAGGGGTTCATCGTCATGACGGTGGCGCGGATCTTCTCGTAGATGCGCGGCACCCCCACCTGGATGGTCGGGCCGGTCTCCCCCATGCCCTCGACGATGCGGTTGATGCGCCCGTCGACGATCATGCGGAAGCCGATGGCCAGCTGGGTGGCGACGAGATCGCGGCCGAAGACGTGCGAGAGCGGCAGCCACAGGTAGAGCGAGTCCGTCTCGCCGACGACGCCGTCCCACATGAGACGCATGGAGTGCCCCTCGTAGGTCCAGCAGCGGTGCGGCAGCTCGACGCCCTTGGGCCGGCCGGTGGTGCCCGAGGTGTAGATGAGGGTGGACAGGGTCTCGGGCCCCATCGCCGCCATCCGCTCGGCGAGGGCCCGCGGATGGTCGGCCAGGTGGGCGCGGCCCAGCTCGTGCAGCCGCTCCCAGGTGACGAGGCGCTCGTCGACGTGGCCGACGGGGCGGTCGTCGTCCATGAGGACGATGTGATGGACCTGCTCGTCGAGCTCGGTCAGCTCGAGGACCTTCTGCGCCTGGGTCCAGTTCTCGGCCACGACGACGACCGACTCGGAGTCGCGCAGGATGAACAGCTCATCAGGCGACTTGGTGTTGGGGTAGACGGTCGTCGTGGCGCCCCCCGCGCAGGCCACGCCGAGGTCGGCGAGGATCCACTCGATGCGCGTCATCGCCGCAATGGCCACGCGCTGCTCACTCCTCAGCCCGAGCGCGACGAGGCCCGCGGCGATCTCGTCGACCTCGCGCTCGGCCTCGCGCCAGGTCATGTCCACCCACCGCTCGGGCTCGGTGTGGAGCGGCACCCGGTAGGCCACGGCGTCCGGTGCGGCTGCTGCGCGGGCCCGGAACATCGCCGGGTAGCTCGGCTCGCACTCGGCGAGGATCCGTTCGCGAACATCAGCCATGAGGCCGCCTTCCGTCGAGTGCGTCCGTGACGGTTCATCCGTCGTCGCCCAGCCTATCGGCCCCCTCGCCCCGACCCCGACGGACAGGCGGGCGCGGACACGAGAACGGTCCTGACAACGGGGCTTGTCATGGGCGGTCATGAAGTTAACAAAACTGTGAACCACATACATAGGATGTTAAGCATGGATGAAGTCTCCTACACCCGCTGGCTCAATGACGAGCAGCAGATGGTCTGGCGCAGCTGCCTCGCGGGCAGCGCCTACATTCTGACCCAACTGGATCTGGCGCTGCGCCAGTTCGATCTCGACATCAACGAGTACGAGATCCTCGTGAGGCTCTCCGAGAACGACCCCCACGCACTGCGCATGTCCGCGCTCGCGAGGAACACCTACCAGTCCCGTTCGCGCCTCACCCACACGGTCTCCCGTCTGGAGAAGCGCGATCTCGTCAGCCGCCGCCGCGCCCCCGACGACCGCCGCGGCATCATCGCTGAGCTCACCGAGGCCGGCATGGGGCTGCTCAACGCCGCCGCCCCCGTCCACGTCGAGTCGGTCCGCAGGGCCTTCATCGACCGCGTCGCCCCTGAGGACCTGCGGGCGCTCGGGCGCGCCATGGCGGCCGTCCTCGAGGGCCTCTCCCCCGACTCCTACGCGCACTGCTGACCCGGCGCCCGCACCGGAGCGGACCTGGGCCCGTCCGACCCGCGAGGCTGGGACGCCCCCGGGACGCCGCCGCCCCCGTCCACGTCGAGTCGGTCCGCAGGGCCTTCATCGACCGCGTCGCCCCTGAGGACCTGCGGGCGCTCGGGCGCGCCATGGCGGCCGTCCTCGAGGGCCTCTCCCCCGACTCCTACGCGCACTGCTGACCCGGCGCCCGCACCGGAGCGGACCTGGGCCCGTCCGACCCGCGAGGCTGGGACGCCCCCGGGACGCCGCCGGCCGGGTGGCACACTATGTGCTCGTGAGCGCACCAGCACGGGAGACGAGTCGTCTGCGGGTCCTCGCCCGGGAGGCCTCCGAGCGGGCCAGGGCCCTCGAGGCCGCCCTCGGCGCCGACAACTGCCTCGACGACTCCGCGCTCACGCGGGCCGTCTACTCCTCCGACGCCTCGGTCTACCGCATCGTGCCCCGGGCCGTCGCCAAGCCGCGCAGCACCGACGAGCTCGAGCAGGTCGTCGCGGCGGCCATCGAGGCGGGCATCCCGATCACCGGACGCGGCGCGGGCACCAGCTGCGCCGGCAACGCCGTCGGCCCGGGCCTGGTCATCGACATGAACCGGCACCTGCGCCGCATCATCGACATCGACCCGCAGGAGCGCACCGCCACCGTCGAGCCCGGCGTCGTCCAGTCCGCGCTGCAGGCGGCCGCCAAGCCGTTCGGGCTGCGCTTCGGGCCCGACCCGTCCACCTCGAACCGCTGCACCATCGGCGGCATGATCGGCAACAACGCCTGCGGCCCGCGGGCCCTCGGCTACGGGCGCAGCGCCGACAACACCCTCGGCCTCGACGTCGTCACCGGCACCGGCGAGCACGTGCGCCTGGGCCCGGACGACGCCTCGAGCGGGGTCTCCCGCGCCCTGGCCGCCCTCGTCGACGACAACCTCGCCCCCATCCGCACCGAGTGCGGCCGCTTCACCCGGGAGGTCTCCGGCTACTCCCTGGAGCACCTGCTGCCCGAGAACGGGCGCGACACCGCCAGGTTCTTCTCCGGCACCGAGGGCACGCTCGGGATCATCACGCGGGCCACGGTCCGGCTCGTCGCCGACGCCCCGTGCAAGACGATGGTGGCGCTGGGCTACCCGACGATGCCGATGGCCGGCACCGCCACGACGACGATCCTCGAGTACGGCCCGACGGCCATCGAGGGCCTGGACGCCCGGCTCGTCCAGCTGGTCGCCGACCGGCTCGGTCCGTCGGCGGTGCCGCCGCTGCCGTGCGGGGAGGGCTGGGCCCTCGTCGAGCTCGTCGGGGACGACCCCCGCGAGGTCGCCGACCGCGCCCGGCGCCTCGCCTCGGGCTGCGGGGCCCTCGAGGGCTGGGTGGTCGACGACCCGGCGCAGGCCGACCGGCTGTGGGGCATCCGCTCCGACGCCGCCGGGCTGGCCGGCGTCGCCCTCGAGAACCCGGCCTACGCCGGCTGGGAGGACTCGGCGGTCCCCCCCGAGCACCTCGGCGAGTACCTCACCGCGCTCAACGGGCTGCTCGCCGAGCACGGGCTGCACGGCCTGCCGTACGGCCACTTCGGCGACGGCTGCGTGCACTGCCGCATCGACTTCCCCTTCGAGAGTCCCGGCGGCGTGGAGCGCTACCACGATTTCATGCTGGCGGCAGGCCGACTCGTCGCGGGCTTCGGCGGCTCGATGTCGGGCGAGCACGGCGACGGCCGCGCCCGAAGCGAGCTGCTGCCGCTCATGTACTCGCAGCGGACCATCGGGCTGTTCGGCAGGGTCAAGAACGTCTTCGACCCCGACAACGTCATGAACCCGGGCGTGATCGTCGACCCGGACCCCACGGACGAGGCCGTCCGCGTGCCCGCGACGATCGCCGCCCCCCTGCGCATCGCCGACCCGGACTTCTCCCGCGCCGTGCACCGGTGCACCGGCGTCGGCAAGTGCCTGGCCGACACGACGGCCTCCGGCGGGGTCATGTGCCCCAGCTACCGGGCCACCGGCGACCAGAAGGACTCCACCCGAGGGCGCGCCCGCGTGCTCCAGGAGATGGTCAACGGCGGCCTGCTCACGGACGGCTGGCGCTCGCCGGAGGTCGGCGAGGCCCTCGAGCTCTGCCTGGCCTGCAAGGGCTGCCGCCGCGACTGCCCCACCGGCATCGACATGGCCGCCTACAAGTCCCGCGTGCTGCACGAGCGATTCAGGCACCGCTTCCTCTCCCGTCCCCGCTCCCACCTGTCCATGGGCTGGCTGCCCACCTGGGGGCGGCTCGTCACGAGGCTGCACGTCGGCGTCCTCGGCAACGTCCTCCTCCAGACCCCCGGGCTGCGGCGCCTCGTCCGCTGGTTCGCCTGGGTCGACCAGCGCCGTCCCATGCCGCGCTTCCGCACCGGCGGCTCGGCCCGTTCCGAGGCGGCGACGGTCCTGCGCGAGGAACCGCCGGCGCAGGGCAGGCCGGTGGCGGTGTGGATCGACTCGTTCTCGGACGCCTTCGAGGGCGGCCAGGCGCTGGGCCTCGTGCGCACGCTGCTCGCCGCCGGCTACGCCCCGCGCGTCATCGAGCAGGACGCCTGCTGCGGCCTCACCTGGATCACCACCGGCCAGCTCGACGGGGCCCGCTCGCGCCTGCGCCGCGCGCTCGACGTCCTCCACCCGATCGCCGCGCAGGGCATCCCGATCGTCGGGCTGGAGCCCAGCTGCACGGCCGTGTGGCGCTCGGACGCCGCCGAGCTGCTCGACGGCGACGAGCGGGTGGGGACCGTCGCCGGCTCGATGCGCACGCTGGCCGAGCTGCTGACCGCCACCGAGGGCTGGCGGGCCCCCGACCTGAGCGGCCACACGATCGTCGCCCAGCCGCACTGCCACCACTCGTCGGTGCTCGGCTGGGAGAAGGACAAGGGGCTTCTCGAGTCGACCGGCGCCACCGTCGTCCCGCTGGCCGGGTGCTGCGGCCTGGCGGGCAACTTCGGCGTCGAGAAGGGCCACTACGGGATGAGCGTCGCGGTGGCCGGGCACGACCTGCTGCCCGCCATCGACGCCGCCGGGCCCGACGCGATCCTGCTCGCCGACGGCTTCAGCTGCCGCAAGCAGATCAAGGACCTGCGCGGCCGCGCGGCGATGAGTCTCGGGGAACTGCTCGCCGCCCACCTGTGAGGCAGGCGGCCGGAGCGCGGACGCGGCGGGTCGGGATGTCGTTCGGCGGGCTGCTCGCCGCCCACCTGCGAGGCCGGCCCGCCGACGGCGGGCGCGGGGCCGGGCGGCAGTCGCCGGGCCGGGCGCCCGGTCAGCGCTCCGGGCCGCGGGTGCGGCGGCG
>ERZ773060.162-NODE-162-length-30916-cov-7.3914_pt1 | contig 30916 bp, 32 predicted proteins | sample MGYA00580628_ERZ773060 | MGnify/ENA primary metagenome ERZ773060 (study PRJEB29015, sample SAMEA2738019) | human oral metagenome | biome: human oral; feature: human-associated habitat; material: dental | place: China | collected 2045 ... | reverse complement strand
CCTCGATGGACATCAGGTTGGCCTCGGCGGCCAGGTCGAGTTCGTCGGTCGGCAGGGCCAACCCCGTCACCTCCACGTACTGGTGCAGGATGGTGGCCGCGGCCTGCGTGAAGGATGCGTTCGCGAGGTAGTGGGGAACATGGGCTGCGGCCCCGAAGGCGCTGATCCCGAGAGTGCCCAGGTGGTATTCGAGATAGGACGCGAAGGAGGCCGGGATTTCGAGGCGCTCGATCCAGCGGGGGTTCGCCTGCCTCAGGTCTGGGTCTGTGGAATGTATCGCCAGGGGTGTGGGACGCGTGTGCGGAAAAGCCATGGGCATGCCGTAACCGGTCAGCAGCATCGAGACGTCAAGTTTTTCGATCAACCCGACCAGTTCGTCGCGGAACAGCTGCCACCGGTGATCGGGTTCCGGACCGCGCATCACGAGGTACGGTTTCCCTTCGGCGTCGCACGCCAGGTGCAGGTTCAGCACTGGTTCCTCGAGCGAGGCCCAGTGGTCGCGATCGAAGACCATGGCGGGACGGCGGGCACGGTAGTCGTGGACGAGGTCCATGTTGAAGGACCCGAGCAGCTGGGGCTCGGAGTGTTCCAGAAGGGCCTCGATGAGCGTCGCACCGACGCGTCCCGAGTCGATGAAACCGTCGAAGAAGTAGAACAGCGGCGGTTCCGATCCCGCGACGGTGCCCCACAGGTCTTCGTTGATGGCAAACCAGTCGGACATGCCCCCCAGCCTAACCGGTTCGGCGGGAAGATCCCGCTATCCCTGCCACCCGCCGTGGTCTGCAGCACGTCCGGTCTCACGCACGGGAATCATGGCGACCAGCCCGGCGGCCAGCACCAGCGCGATCCCGAGGATGCCGAAGTGCGCCGCCGACTCGCCTTCCGGGACGAAGAACGATCCCAGCCACAGGGACAGCACCCACAGCGACGAGGCCAGGAAGGACACTGCCCGACCGGTCGTCGCGTACAGCCCGAACACCTCGCCCGAGTGTCCCTCGGGAATGATGCGCGCCAGGAAGGACCGCGACGCCGATTGCGCCGGACCGACAAACAGGGTCATGGCGATCCCGAAGACCCAGAACACCACCGGCCCCCGGTCGTGGAGCAGGAAGATACACGACCCCAGCCCCACCAGCGCGCCCAGCGACATCAGGATCACCCGTTTCGGACCGACCCGGTCGTCCAGGTGCCCGAAGGCGATGGTCGCAATCCCTGCGACGACATTGGCCACCACACCGAAGACGATCACCTCGCCGGTGGTGAACCCGAACACCAGTTTCGCCAACACCGCACCGTAAGTGAACACCCCCGCCAGGCCGTCGCGAAACAGCGCGGAGGCCAGCAGGAACCAGGTGGTGTGCGGGGAGATGCGGTGAATGCGGATCACGGAACCGATGAGGTCGCGATAGGCCCGCAGCGGCGACTGGCGCGGCGGCGATGAGACCACGGGCCGGTCCTTGATGGCCACGAACAGCGGAATGGTGAACAGCACCGTCCAGGCCCCGCACAGCAGCATCGAATTGCGCACCCCGTCGGGACCAATGTCAGTGCCCGCGACGGCGACGATCAGCAGCAAGATCGCGATCCCGCCGAGATATCCCATCCCCCAGCCGTAGCCGGAGATACGACCGACGGTGCCTGGGGTTGCCACCTGGTCGATGGCGGCGTAGTAGTTGACGTTGGCCACCTCGGAGACGATGTTGCCGATCCCGAGCAACACCAGGCCCAGCCACAAGTACTGCGACCCGGGCGCGACGAACCACAGCGCCGCCGAGACCGCCGCCAGCGCCCATGTCTGCCAGCGCAGGTGGAACATCCGTCTCCCGGAACGGTCGGTTCCCTGCCCCAGCACCGGGGCCAGCAGCGCGATGAGTACTCCTGCGGCGGCCATCGCGACCCCCATCATCATCGCCGGGGAGTCGTCGCCGGGGCCGTTCCCGAACAAAGCCCCGGAGGAGATGTAGGTACTGAACACGAAGGTGGTGATGACGGTCGCGAAGGGCTGGGTCCCCCAGTCCCACATGCACCAGCTGAGAATCCGGGACCAGGACGCGCGTTGTTCACGCAGCGCGGTGGGCGCCTGGGTCTGAGTTTGACTCACGGGAACAACCTAGTGCCATCTGTCCCGTCTGTCGTTGCGGACAACTGGCGAAGCCAGGCAGCATGGGAGTCTCACCAAATCAAACACTGACCCGGAGAACGTTTCACGTCTTCCTCAAACGTCATCCACTCGGCTACGTGACCAGCTCCGGACACCCAAGGTGCCGGTCATCCAGTGCAGCCACCCTCTCCACACTCTCTGGGGCCGTGGGACCGGTCGCACGTGGCAGGTATGCCGCCGCCCCGCATGAGTGCAGCTATTGTCGTAATTGGTTTTCGTTACGAACGTTAGGAGGACATCGTGAGCATGGACATGCAGCTGGAGATCGGCGCACAACAGCAGGCAGCCGAAACGGTACTGGACACGTGCGACGAGCTCTCGGGGGGCGTCAAGGGATTCGCCTCATCGGTTGAGGAACACCTGAGGAACGTGACGGGATCGGCAGCAGCTTCGGTGGTCGACGTCACTAATCACTGGGCAGAATCGTTCAAGGTGTTCCACGAGGATCTCCAGAGATATGCGTATGCACTACTGGAAGTCGACAAAGCTGCGGCAGAAAACGAGGAGTCGGTACAGGGAGCGTTCCAGGACGTCATGGGTGCCATCAGCGCCTGTCCTCCGGCTGGGGGTTTGGAGGAACCAACCCAAGGAGCACTCCCGGACATCATGAGCGCCATCAGGAATCGAATGGAAAGCTGATATGGGAAAAAGAACATTCATTTACAAGGAAGCCGATGCGCAGGCCTTGCAGGACGCCTTCACGACGATGGCCTCCGACCTGCGCACCAACATGAGAAACATGCAGTCCAAGGTGGATTCGGATCTGTCAGGCTGGAGCCCTGACACGGAGTCCCGGCAGGCGCAGCAGAAGAAGGGGCAGGAATTCAGTGACCGGTCCGAAGCACTAACAAAGGCCCTAGAGGACGCGGCGAGCGCTGTGGAAAAAGTTCGAGATCTCGCTCACAAGGCCGAGGTCGATAACGTCGCTCTCCTGGATTGAGAGGATACACATTGCCTTCATATGATTTCGAGGTTGACCTGAAGTCCTTGGTGAGCGCCGCCAAGAAGACTGCCGAGGTAATACAGCTCAAAAAAGACAAGGATGTGGAGGACTACGTTCCAACGGAGAGCGCGTTGGGACACGCCAAGCTCCAGGAATCCGTGAATGATTTTCAGGACAGATGGGAACGCGCCATTAACTCGATGACCAAGGACCTCGAAGAGATATCTGCTCGTTTGAGCAAGGTAGCCTTTAACTACATCGAGTACAACACCGCTGCCGAAGAGCAGATGCTCCCCGTCAAGAAAACCGCAGAAGGACTTTCAAAGAACCGAATCATGGAGGATTCTTGATGAAATACACCCTGTCTATTCTTGATTATTTCATCATCCCCGGAAACCCAGCGAAAATTCGGGAGCGAACAAAAATTATGAGAGACCGCGCATCGGATTTCGACGATCTGGGGAACGCCCTCAAGTCGGTGAGTACGGATGGCTGGGTAGGACGAGCAGCAGACCGTTTCCATGAGCGCTTCAAACCCGAGCCAGACAGATGGATCAAAGCTGCGAACGGATTCCGCAGAGCGGCAGCGGCTCTGGATTCCTACGCGGACGCCCTTGCTTCAACACAGGAGAAGGTGCAGATCTGCAAACAGAATTACGAAGAGGCCGTCCGCCGATCAGAAGAGGCCGAGGCAGAGTATGAAAAATCGATTGCCGAAGGATACCAGAAGAAGTCGGAGTGGGAGTCCCAGAACGGGCCGGGCACCTATACTCTGACTATCCGACCGTTCGAGGATCCAGGAGAAGAGCAACGGAGCAAGGCAATCGACGACTATTTCAATTTGCGCGACGAACTATCGACCCATGGAGAAAAAGTGGCCGTCGAAGTGCGCGCATCGTGCAACGGGGCCGATGAATCTCGCAACTGGCTCACATCGGGATTGGCGTTCGCAGGTGGAGTAATCCTTGGAGCGCTCGAATCAGTAGGGAAAGTCGTCGGATTCACCCTTGATCTCTCAGTACGGTATCGCACTGAGAGAGATAACCGACCTCGCAAAAATGGCAACTGGAGAACTCACTCAGGAAGAATGGATTGCCAAGAAATCTCTCCCCGCAAATGAGGCCGCAGAGGTAGCACAGGCAGCGATGTCGAACCCCACGGAATTTGGCGGAGCTCTTGTTAATTCGATACTCGACATAGACAATCTCAAGGACGATCCCGCCCGGGCTCTTGGCGGATATATACCAGATGCCGCATTGCTTATGGCCAGCGGCGGGGTAAGCGCCCTTTCAAAGGCAGCCAAGACAATCAGGACTGTCAAGGGCGCGGTCGACAAAGGAAACAAACTCAAGGGCGGCATGAAAGCAATGAACGGGGCGCTGGATGCCCAACACTCGGAGAAGGCATCGGACAGCGTCGACGAGGCCTCCCAGGAATCCCATCTAGGCAAGCTGCACGAACTCGCCGATTCCCTGTGATCCCGAGCCACGTCCATCTCTGCGACTCCGCCCTCTACACTGCGTCGCATGGACGCGCTTGAACGGGCTGCACTGGCCGAGAAGGCAGCCGAGCGCGAGGCCGTCCGGGCGCAGGTCCTCATCGACCGGTTCGTCGCCGATGCCCTCGCCTCGAGCCTGGAGCCGGTGCCGTTGAGGGCCAGAACCCTCGACGGTCACGAGGTGAGGACGGATCGCCGCGGCTGGTATCTGCGCCGCGACCACTCGGTCGCCGTCGACACCGACGGCGGCTACCACGTCCTGCACGTCCCCGGCGGCCTGATGGCACGCCTCAGGGGCGTGAAGCTCGAACCCACCCGCCCGTCGCTGCGGGTGGGACAGGGAGGTCGCGACGGAGAAACCGGCGACCTGGAGGAATTCCTCGCCTGGGCGCTTGAGGGGAGAACCCCGCAACGTTCTTGACTCCTCAACCAGATCCTCCCCCACAAAAGTGAGCTATCCACAGAAAGACCGCTTTTCCACAGATCCTTGTGGAAAGTTTCGCCGGAAAGCTAAGGCTTCTCGCGTGTGAGGTCCACACGAAACAGCTGCTTCCCCGGCACGATCGGGCTCGACGATTCCAGGAACCGGTGACCCGATGGCCACGCTCACCAGCCTGGCCTCCCGGGTGGCCAAAAGTTCGTTTTTTCGCAGCCCGCCTCCCACATCGCCCCGTGTGCTACTAGGCTTGATGCACCGGACGCCACAGGCGACGCCCGAAGAGATGAAAGGCATCATCATGGAGACCACGGAGGCAGTAAGCGAAACCAGAAGCGTAGCGGTCACCCGGGTGGCCCACGCCCAGCTGGAGGCCGTCTGGAGGGCCCTCATGGCTCCCGCCGGAGCGCAGGCACTGCTTGGCGCAGGCGGGCAGCTCGGCAACAAGGGCGAGTCGTGGAAGGCCGAGGACGGCACATACGGCATCACCCGAAGCTTCCATCCGAAGGAACAGATCCGGTTCTCGTGGCACGCTGCTGAGGGGGCACCAGCCACTCTCGTCGACCTCAGGATGCGTGCCGTCGACGACGGCACGGAACTGACGCTCGTCCACAGCAACCTGCCCGAGGACGCCGACCTTGAGGCGCTTCGTTCCCGCTGGGAAACGACCCTCGAAAACCTGATCGCCGCCGCCTGACGGCGACGCGACCGCCCAGGATCCAGGGCCCGTGCACGCGGCCCGACCGACGACCAACCGCCGGTCGGGCCGCGGCTGTTCTCATCCCTCGAAATTTCCCCGCGCACCCTCCCGCCCCACGCCCACGGGCGTACAGTGAATCAGGACAGACTGGCAACGTGGTCAGTGCACGAATGATCGCGAGGGAGCATCATGATTGAGCTACCGCGAGAAGCGGTGACAGTACCAAACGAGAAGATCCTCCGCACCGCGACGGATTCATGGTCCGCCCGGCACAATCCCGCGAAGGGCATCGGACTGCTCGGAGCCGCGGTCGGTGTGCTCTGCCTCACCTCCTGCGAGTCCGGTGGCGGCCAGCCAGGAAGCCACACGGGCGGGGAGGCGAACCTCCCGCTACCCGACCTCGGATCCGTCTCCTTCCTCGGCCTGCCAGGCAACGTGCTGCTCGGCCTCGGGCTGGTCGTGTGCACCCTCAGCCTGGGGTTCGGGATCATCACCTATTCGCAGCTGAACCGCATGCCCGTGCACACGGCGATGCGGGAGGTCTCCGAGCTGATCTACACCACCTGCAAGACCTACCTGAAACAGCAGGGCCGGTTCCTGCTGCTGCTGTGGGCCTTCATCGCCGCCATCATCGTCGTCTACTACCTGTTCCTCGTCGACTTCGGGGTGGGAAGGACGGCCGTGGTGATCCTGTTCTCGCTGATCGGCATGGGCGGCAGCTACGCGGTGGCCTGGTACGGCATTCGCGTCAACACCTTGGCCAACTCCCGCACCGCACACGCCGCGATGTCCGGGCGTCCCTATCCCTGCCACGACATCCCGCTGCGCTCCGGGATGAGCATCGGCATGGTGCTGATCTCCGTCGAACTGGCGATGATGCTGGTCATCATGGTGTTCCTGCCCGGCGAGATCGCGGGTTCGTGTTTCATCGGCTTCGCGATCGGTGAATCGCTGGGCGCGTCGGCGCTGCGCATCGCCGGTGGGATCTTCACCAAGATCGCCGACATCGGTGCCGACCTGATGAAGATCGTCTTCCACATCAAGGAGGACGACGCCCGCAACCCCGGCGTGATCGCCGACTGCACGGGCGACAACGCCGGCGACTCCGTCGGCCCCTCGGCGGACGGTTTCGAGACCTACGGCGTGACCGGTGTGGCACTGATCACCTTCATCCTCCTCGGCGTCCAGGACCCGATGGTGCAGGTGCAGCTGCTGGTGTGGATCTTCGTGATCCGCGCCGTGATGGTGGTGGCCTCCGGGATCTCGTACTTCGTCAACGCCGCCATCACCCGCGCCCGCTACCGCGACGCCGCAGAGATGGACTTCGAGGCGCCCCTGACGTCGCTGGTGTGGCTGACCTCGGTGCTGTGCATCGCGTGCACCTTCGGCACCTCCGCGGCACTGATCGGTGGCCTGCCCGACGGGATGTGGTGGAAGCTGTCGCTGATCGTCAGCTGCGGCACCCTGGCCGGGGCGCTCATCCCGGAGCTGGTGAAGGTGTTCACCTCCACCAACGCCCGCCACACCCGCGAGGTCGTGGTCTCCTCCAACCAGGGCGGGGCGTCGCTGAACATCCTCTCCGGCCTGGTGGCGGGCAACTTCTCCGGCTACTGGATCGGGCTGGCGATCACCGGGTTGATGGGGGTGAGCTTCCTCATCTCGACGATGGGGCTGGGCCAGATCAAGATCGCCCCCGAGGTGTTCGCATTCGGGCTGGTCGCGTTCGGTTTCCTGGGCATGGGACCCGTGACGATCGCCGTCGACTCCTACGGCCCCGTCACCGACAACGCCCAGTCGGTGTTCGAACTGTCCACCATCGAGGAGATCCCCGGCATCGAGGAGGAGCTGGAACGCGACCACGGCATCCGGCCCGACTTCGAACGCGCCAAACGCTTCCTCGAGGCCAACGACGGCGCGGGCAACACCTTCAAGGCGACGGCGAAACCGGTGCTGATCGGCACTGCCGTGGTGGGGGCCACCACCATGATCTTCTCCATCATCATGAAACTCACCGGCGGCCTGCAGAACGAGCTGGCGAAATCGAATCTGTCGCTGCTGCACGCCCCATTCCTGCTGGGCCTGCTGCTGGGCGGCGCGGTGATCTATTGGTTCACGGGTGCCTCCATGCAGGCCGTCACCACGGGCGCCTACCGGGCCGTGGAGTTCATCAAACAGAACCTGCGACTCGACGGCGAGACGAAGGCCTCCGCCCAGGACTCCAACAAGGTGGTCGAGATCTGCACCCAGTACGCCCAGAAGGGCATGTTCAACATCTTCCTGGGTGTGTTCTTCGCCTCCTTGGCGTTCGCCTTCGCCGAACCGTACCTGTTCATCGGATTCCTCGTCGCGATGGCGCTGTTCGGGCTCTACCAGGCCATCTTCATGGCGAACGCCGGCGGCGCCTGGGACAACGCGAAGAAACTCGTCGAGGTGGATCTCGACGCGAAAAACACGCCGCTGCACGACGCCACCGTCGTGGGCGACACCGTCGGTGACCCCTACAAGGACACCTCCTCGGTGGCGCTCAACCCGGTGATCAAGTTCTCGACATTGTTCGGGCTGCTGGCCGTCGAACTGGCCACCGCGATCACCGCCCAGGGCCTGGGTGTGCTAGCCCACGTCCTGGCCGCGGTGTTCCTGCTCGTCTCCGCCTTCTTCTGCTACCGCTCCTTCTACGGCATGCGGATCGGCGAGGGGATCGAGGACATCAAGGTCTGAGGCCCGCCACGGGTGAGGCCGGGACCCGACACCCCGCCTCACCCTCCGCCCATTCAGGGCCGGGGATGTGCAAGAGTGGTTGGTGATCGAGTGCGTCCGCGTGGAGAGGAACCATCATGAGCAATCCGCAGTACCCCCACGATCCGTACGGCGGCGACCAGCAGGGAAACATCTGGGAGCAGTCGCAGCCCACCGGAAACGTCTGGGATCCACAGGCCACGGACGCCTGGAACCAACAGGCGGTCTCCAGCGACTCCCCACACGGGCTGCCGCCCTCCCCCTCCCCAGGAGGACCCATGGGCCAGTCCGCACCCCCGCTTCAGCAGCAGCCACCGCAGTACCAGCCCCGCCCGAGCAACGTCTTCGCCACCTTGTTCGACTTCGGTTTCGCGCATCGCACGAGCATCGCGGCCCTCAAGACGATCCACCTGCTCGGCACCGTCACAGCGGCCCTCCTTGCGGTCGCGATCCTCGTCATCGGATTCACCGGCCAGAACACGCTGCTCATGATCGTGGCACCATTCCTGGCGGTTTTCGTGTTTCTCACCACTATGGCCGTCATCCGTGTGATACTGGAGACGTATCGGGCCGTCACAGGAGAGCCCGACTGAGGACCGGTTGGGCCGGGCCACACACGACAGAGACTCAGCCTGGCCCAACCTTCATCACTCACATGTCCTTGAAGGAACCCGCCAGTGGAACCACCACAGCCGGTAGGTTGTAGTCGTGAGCATCACCGTCAAGACGATCAGCGCCGACGAGCACCTCGCCTTCGTGGCCGCTCGTGGACAGGCGAGTTTCCTACAGCTTCCCGCCTGGGGGAAAGCGAAACCGGAGTGGCGTTCCGAATCCGTCGGCTTCTTCGACGGCGACTCCCTCACCGGGGTGGGACTTGTCCTGTACCGGCAGCTGCCGAAATTGCCCCGCTACCTGGCGTACCTGCCGGAGGGCCCCGTCCTCGACTGGAACCGTCCCGACGTGGACGCCCACCTGGAGGCGCTCGTTGCCCACGCCCGCCGCAACAAGGCGTTCGCCGTGCGGATCGGCCCGACCGTGGTGCACCACCGCTGGCTGGCCCCCACCGTGAAGGCGGCCATCGCCGACCCCGAGATCACCGCCCTGTCGCAGGCCACCCCCGACGAGACCACCCTGGTCGGCACCCGCGTGCTGCGGACCCTGGACCATCTCGGCTGGCAGCCCCAGGCGGAGGGTCACGGCTTCGCCGCCGGGCAGCCGAAGTTCAACTACCAGCTACACCTGACCGACGCCGAGGGAACACCCCTGACCGACGAACAGCTGCTCAAGGGAATGAACCAGTTGTGGCGCCGCAACATCAAGAAAGCCGACAAACTGGGGGTGACGGTCACCCGAGGGGAACGCGCCGACCTGGCCCGGTTCCACCACATCTACCTGGAAACCGCCGAGCGCGACCACTTCACCGGGCGCGGACTGTCCTACTTCGAGACAATGTGGGACGCCCTCAACACCGAGGAACCCGACCGGATGCGCGTCTACTTGGCTGAACACGACGGTGACCTGGTGGCGGCCACCACCTTCATCCGCGTCGGTACCCACGCCTGGTACTCCTACGGCGCCTCCACCACCGCGAAACGCGAGGTCCGCGGCTCCAACGCCATCCAGTGGCGCATGATGCGCGACGCCCGCGACGCCGGAGCAGACATCTACGACCTGCGTGGCATCACCGAAGGGCTGGCAGCCGACGATCCGGAGCTGGGACTCATCCAGTTTAAGGCCGGCACCGGAGGCGAAGCCGTCGCCTACCTCGGGGAATGGGACAAACCCATCAACTCGTTCCTCCACTTCGCCTTCCAGCAATACCTGAAGCGGCGGTGACATGACCCTCACGCTGACCATCGACACACGCGCCTGGCGTGACCACCTCACACACGTCCACGAGGAGTTCCCGGGGCTGGTGCCCGTCGCCAAGGGCAACGGCTACGGCCTCGGGCTGGACGTCCTGGCCCGCGAGGCCGAACGCCTCAGCAACGATTGCCTGGCGGTCGGCACCGCCCACGAGGTCGCGACGGTCAGGGAGGCGGGATGGTCGCACGACGTGATCGTCCTGAACCCGTGGCGACCCTTCGAGGACGCGGCCACGGCCCTGCTCGACGATCCCCGCGTCATCACCGTCGTCTCCCGCCTCACCGACCTCGACGAGCTGCGCACCGCACATCCGGGCGCCCGGGTGGTGGTGGAGCTCATGACGTCGATGCGCAGACACGGCATCACATCGCAGGAGATCGCATCGGTGGATGCCGGGACGTTGGGATTCGAGGGCTGGACCATGCACCTGCCGTTGAAGGGGCAGTTCTCGGAGGCCCAGCATCTCGCCTCCGAGGCCGTGACCCATCAGCGGGGCGCGGTGTGGGTTTCACACCTGGGAGCAAACGACTACCGCAGGCTCCGCACCCAGCTGGGCGTGGAGACCCGGATGCGGATGGGAACCCAGCTGTGGCTGGGGGCCCCGCAGGCCCTGAAAACCACCGCCACCGTCCTCGACGTGCACCGCGTCACCCGCGGCACCCGCTACGGCTACAACCAGTCGCGCGCCCCCCGGGACGGCTGGCTGGTGATCGTCAGCGGCGGCACCTCCCACGGCATCGCCTTGTCGGCGCCGTCGCCAGCCCGGTCGCTGCGGCAACGGGGCGTGAGCCTGGCACAGGGTGTCCTAGACGCCGCAGGGATCTCGCGGTCACCGTTCAGCATCGCGGGTCGCAAACGCCCCTTCGCGGAACCCCCACACATGCACGCCTCCATGGTGTTCGTCGGGGGCTCGAGCGCCGGGGTAGAGGTCGGCGACGAGATCCCCGTCACCACCCGCCAGACCACCACCACCTGCGACACACTCGTCTGGAACTGACGGGCATCACCGCCGATCGCACGGTTACGCAGCACTCAAGCCGGAAACTGGCCCGTTTCGGCTCGATTCCCGGGTTGAGTGCTGCGCAACCGTGCACATGAGCCTGCGGCCTCGTTCAGCACACCACCGATCGGGTCGGCGACCTGCGGGGTGCGCAGCGGATCGCGGCCCGGGTCGGCGGCGTCGCGCAGGCAGGAGACGAAGATCCAGACCTCCACGACGATTCGCAGGATGATGGCGGCGAAGTAGATGTTCGGGTTCGAGCTGAGCTGCCCGGCCAGATGCCCCCAGATCGCGGCCCAGTAGATCACCTGGGTGACGGTGAACGCCACCCACTCCGGGCGACCGGGACGCCCCACCAGCAGCGCGAGCAGCAGCCACAGCGCGGTCTGGGGAGCGTAGGTGGCGCCGAACAGCACCGTCGGGAACACGAACAGCACCACCAAGGTGCCCACGCGTGGCCGATGGCCCCTCAGGTACAGCCAGGCCACCACGATCAGCAGCAGCAACGCGGTCAGCATCAACCCCAGCGATCCCGCAGCCCGCACCTCCCAGCCGAACAGTTTTCCGAGGTAGAACAGCGACCCGTAGGACAGGTTCTTTGTCGCCTCACCCTGGTAGTAGCCAGCGACGGCCTCCCAGTTGAGGATCAGCAACGGCAGGTGCAGTAGTGCGACGGTGACCGTCGCGGCTCCGAGAAACGCCCCGGCCCGCCCGGCCCGACCCCGCAACGCAAAGGCCGAGGTCACGGCCAACACCACCGCGATCGCCACTAAACCAGCACACACCGCGAGTCCGAGAACGATCCCCGACCACACCGGTCGTCCCGTGGAGAACAGCAACAGCCCGAGGGCGGTCAGCGAGACCGCGAAAAGGTCCCACGAGACCAACCCGGAGGCCAGAACGACGGGTGAAGCCGCCAGCCACATCCCGTCCCACGAACGACGCGGAACACCCTGCGAGTCACGGCCCATGAAGGTCTGGCACAACACCCACAGCAGAAAACACGCGAACAGCAGCACCATGCAGACGGCGTAGAACACCTGCGCACCGTCGAGCTGGGCCTGGACCTCCAGTGACGTGCCGACGGGCGCCCCGAGCAGACCGGAGATACCGATGGCGGCCAGCAGCAACAAACCGAGAAGTGGTGGATAACTCATCTGTCCGCCGTCGAAGGGGTGGGCACCGAGCGCGAATCCGCTGCTCGTCCACGCCAGCGGCACATCCGAGTAGCAGAGCGTGATGAACGCGTTCACCCGGACACCCTCGGTGGTCTGGACGCACGGAATCTGCCGCAACGAACAGGCCACGAAAAGCACCGTCGCGACCAACAGCGACCACGGCAGCGGATCGAACCACGGTCCTGAACGCCGGGCGTAACGCCCGGCAGGCCCTCCGAGGCCCTCCAGCAGCGCACTGTTCATGCGAACACCTTAGAGGCTGCGCGAACAGCTGCCGGAACAGCCAGCACATGCCCTACTCCCCCGGCGACATGGACACGACAGCGGCTAAGAACCAGGGACCCGAGGACGTCAGTCCTCCTCCCAGTCCCAACCGTTGTCGCCCCCCTGGCCGTTCCGGTCTCCCTGCCGACCACCACCGGGGCCTCGCTCGTCGTTGCCGGGGTTGGTCGGCAGGTTGTTTCCACCGCCTGTTGGTTGCTGCGTGGCCCTGCCGTCGTTGGTCGGCTGCTTGGTGGGCCACTGCGACGACCTGCCGCGGGTCGGCTGCGTGGAGGGCGTGACCCGACCCGAATCGGTGGGCTCGGAGGTGGGCCACCTGCCCTCGGTCGACGATTCCTCGGTGGGGTGGCCGCTCGGGCTGGGGTGGGCGCTCGGGCTGGGTTGGATGCTCGGGCTGGGACTCTCCGACGGGGCGATCGACTTCCCCTGGATCGGTTTGGCCTTGTCGAACTGCTTGACCTCCTGCCCCTTGGTGGCGGTCTGCATGTACTCCACCCATGTCGTCAATGGGTAGCCGGAACCGAAGAAGGTCTTGTCTCCGGGTTTCTTGTAGGCATCGAGGTTCTCATTCCCGGAGTCACCGGCGACGTACATGACCGCCGTGGAGATCTGCCGGGTGTAGCCGACGAACCATGCGGAGGTGATGGTGTCATCGACACCGTTGGTTCCGGTCTTGCCCGCGACGGGACGATTCAGCTGCGACGCCTTCGCTCCGGTGCCCTCCTCGACCACGGAGGTCAGCGCGTCCGTGACATTGGCGGCCACATTCTCCTCGATGGCCTGGGTGGCCTCGTTCTTCGCCTCATAGACGGTGTTGCCGTTGCGGTCCAGCACCTTCGCCACGAAGTGGGTCTCCTTGCGTTTCCCGGAATCCGCGAGGCTGGCGTAGGCATTTGCCATGTTGAGCGGGCTCACCTCGGCGGCGCCCAGGGCGATGCGGTTGTTGGCATCCCATCCCGCCCCGGTCGGGGCACCCGCATCGTTGGCGGCCTTGATGACGGCGGCGGGGCCGTTGTTCATGGATACCGTCATGTCCACGAAGGCCGTGTTGATGGATTCGGCGACTGCCTTGCGCAGCGTCACATCGCCGTACTGCTCGCTGAACTCGTTGCGCACCGGGACGCCTTCACCACGCGGGGTGAATGTGTCGCCCTTGAGGGTGCTGTCAAGGGAGTAGCCGTTGCGCAGGCCCGCCACGGTCGCGAACGACTTGAAGGTGGATGCGGCGGGACGCGGCGTCATCGACCAGTTGCGGGAATTCGTCGTGTAGTCGGGGCCGCCGTACATCGCCAGAACCCCGCCGGTGGCGGTGTCGACCGACGAGATCGCGACGTGCAGTTGAGACACGTCCTGCTTGGGTTTCGCCTTAGTCGCGGCCTCCTCCGTGTACTTCTGCGCGGTGGCAACGGCGGCGTCCTGCATGTTCTTGTCGAGGGTGGTGATCACCTTGAGGCCGCCACCTTGCACTTCGGCGTCGCTGTACCCGAGGTTCGACAGTTCCTGCTCCACCTGGGCCACCAAGAATCCCTTGGGGCCGCCGTAGCGGTCGGAGACGGGCACCTCGGGAAACTCGGGGAGGGCGGGATGGGCCGCGTCGTGATCAGCCTGGGTGATGTAGCCATTGGCCAGCATCTGATCGAGGACGTACTGGTAGCGACCCAGGAGCCGTTCCCTGCTCTTCTCACCGGCGGACGGGTTGAGGCCGGCTGGGTTGTTGAGGATGGCTGCAAGAGTCGCAGCCTCGGACAGGCTGAGTTCGGAGGCCGACTTGAGGAAATACGACTTGGCGGCAGCCTCGATGCCGTAGGCGCCCCGACCGAAGTAGATGGTGTTGAGGTAGCCCTCCAGGATCTTCTCCTTGGGCACCTCCCGGCCCATCTTGATGGCGAGGATCAGTTCCCGGATCTTGCGGTCCGCGGTGCGTTCGGAACTCAGGTAGAGGATCTTGATGTACTGCTGGGTGATGGTGGAGCCGCCCTGCACGTCACCGCCCCGAGCAATGGTCCACAGGCCACGGAACATGCCGGGCAGGGAGAACCCCGGATCGGTGAAGAAAGTGGAGTTCTCAGCCGCCACCACCGCGTCCTTCATCACCTGCGGCATCTTGTCGTACTCGAGGGTGATGCGGTTCTGCACGGCCAGGGAGCCGAGCTGCTCCTGTCCGTCGTTGTAATAAATGAAGGTGGTATTGGTGGTGAAGTCGCTGTTCGGGTCCGGTAGCTTCGTCGTCGCATACAGGTACAGGAAGGTGCCCACCCCCACCAGGCTCACGACGAGGAACAACACGAGCATCGCCAACCCGGTCCTCGCCACAATCTTTCGGGCGCGGGACTTCGGGCGTTTCGATGAGCGACCGCGTTTCTTCTCCGGCTCGGTCGCCGGCTGCTGATCCTGCTGTTCCATGAGCCCCAGAGTATGCGCTGAAGCCGGATGACTCATCCGCAAACCGGAATCTGATAGCCCACGGGCTACGAAATTCAGGTGGAACCGGGGCTGCAGCGACGTCCGGCGGGTGCCGTCATGGCGATCAGCGCACCCCACAGCAGCGGGGAGGATCCCAGGCCGGGCCTCTCTCGCCAGGCGGCGAGCTTTCTGCGCTGCAGGTCGCACAGCGATGCCACCGGGTCGGCGTTGGACTGGGCGTGGTCGACGGCCTGCGCCAACCATCCGAAAGCTCCCGCTGCCCTGGCGTTCACGAGTCTGATGGCGTGGTCGGTGGGGAGCGGCCACAGGGTCACGTGCACCACCTCGGCGCCGTTGATCAGCAGCGCGGTGCCGAGCCCGAAGGGTTCGTGCTGGGTCAGGTCGGTGCCCGAGGTACACGCCACCACCCCGACCCTGGGAGGCATCGACCACTTCCCGGCCTCTCGCACCAACCGCGAGGCCCGCAGCTTGTTCGCCTCGCCGTCACCCATGAGGAAAACGGTGTCGGCGGCGTCACTCGCCCCCGTGGCGCAGTGCCCGATCATGAGCAGTCGCGCGATCTTCCCAGCCCCGGCGTCGAGGACGTCCCGGAGCTCCTCGACGCCGTTGCCCTGGGCAAAGAACCGTTCCGCACCGTGCCCGTGGCAGTCACAGGGCTCGAACCTCTCCGAGAGCACCCTTCCCCGGCTGGTACTCGGATCGACGATGTGCAGCGCCCGACCGCCCGTCGCGGGGGTGACCTCGGGCGTGTCCGGGTCGATGTCACGAGGCAGGATCGGAGCGATCCAGGAAACGTCTGCGACATCCAGCAACCGCATGTCATCGTCATCGAGCACGAGCAATCCCCACGGCACGACGGCAGCGGGTGGGCTGGGGGCCACCCGCACCTCCACGCGTTCCCCCTCGGCGGTCGCTTCGATCAGCTGGCGGCGCAGGTCGTCGGGCAGCAGCGCCCGCGACAAGTCCCGCATCAGCTTTCGTTCATCGTCGTAGCGAGTCAGGGGGCCGTACAGCCCCAGCTTCTCCAGGACGTCCTGCCGGCTCACGGTTCTGGAGGTCGCGAGCCGCCGCGGGCTGTCACGGTTCTTCTTCCTGTCCGAGTCCGGTTCCCGAGGCAGGGCGGCACGGAACGCCGTGACCGCCTCCCGGAGCCCTTTGACACGATGCACCCCGACCGGTCGGTAGGGGTCGTTCCAACGCCACGTCAACCAGTCGCCGTCCACGCCGTCACCGACGATCTGCACCACCCGGTGGCGCCGTCCCGCTTCCTCCACGTCACACCTTTCCACGCGGATGCCAGACTTGTCCCATGCCTCAGAATGCCACTGTGACGCCTGGACCGCGACGGATCGGCCCCGATGTCCACGACGACGTCACGGCGAGGCTGCTCACTCAGTGGCTGGCCGCCCCGGGGGACGCGGAGATCGAGGTCGTCTTCCGCGACGAAGCGGTCGCGGCGCTGTGGGAGGGGCATCCGCGGGTGCGGGCCACCGCCTACGGGAGGCGGCTGGCGCGGTTGGTGCTGGCTGCCGTGGCGCCGTCGACCCCGGACCGGGTGGCCCCGCCGCCGGTCATCGTCGGCGACGGCCCCCTGAACGCCACCCTCGCCGAGGAGCTGGTGGCGGGCTGGTCCGAACCGGGCCAGCCGATGGTCGTGCACTGCGTGGGTCGCGACGAGAACTGGGCCCGCGACGTGGCCGACTGGGCGGGCGGGGCGGCGCGGATCTCGTGGTCGCAGGGGTCGCTGCGTCCGGAACCGGTGCTGCGGCGGATCGGCGAGCTGCTGGCCAGCTGGGACGCTCCTCCTCTCAGGCGCGGCACCCCGACCGGGCCGGCGGTGATCGTCGCCTGCGACGACGACATGCTGACCCCCGTCGTCGCAGCCGCGGTGGCCCGGGAGGTGCGGGAGGCTCGGGTCGCGATGATCACCCCCGGCGGGATCCGTTGGCCGCAGCTTCCCGGGGTGACGCAGTTCACGCTGGAGAACTCGGCGGTGCTGGCCCTGGATCCGCGGTTCTCCCCGATGCAGCAGCTGGCCCGGTTGATTCTGGACGACGTCGCCTGGCTGAGCGCCGCGGACGCCGAGGCCACCCGATCCGAGGGGCCGATTTTCGCCGACGTCGTCCACTCCCGGACGGCCGGGCGGTCTGGGAGGCCCAATCGGAGGAGCTGCGAGGGCAGCTGACGAGGCTCGCCGGGGCCTGCGAGGAGCTGCTCGCGGCGGGGTCGGTGGAGCTGGCCCCCGGCGGGGTGAGGGAGCCGTCGGCGATCCTGCTGGCCCCGCCGGAACTGGCCGCGATGGCGTCGCGAATCCTGGGTCTGCTCGACCGAAACAAGACTCCGGGTACCTGGTTGACGGCCCTGGAGCTGGCGTCGCGGCTGCCGGTGTTGGCCGCCCGCGCCGGTTTCACCCCCCGCCGTCCCACCGACCATGACCCTCTGCTCACCCCGGAGCTGGTGGAACTGCTGGCCCCCAGGTGCACCTGGCCTACCAGAGGATCAGCGAGGAGACGGGCAACGCGACGGGTTCGCCGCTGGCGCTGGAACTGTGGGAGAACCTGGACGATTTCACCAAGGCCAGCAACCGGGCAGCCATCACGGGCAGTGCGGTGACCCACGCCGCGGCGGGCCTGACGTGGCGTCGCCCCACGCAGGAAGGAGGGGCGACGCTGGACGAGGCGCTGCTGACAGAACTCGGCCGGCTGGAGCACCGTCGCTGGGCCATTCACGAACGCCGCAACGGTCGCGGGAACCACGAATGGGCCAAACCCTGGAACGAGATCAAGAATGTCCAGCACTACGACATCGCGACCATGCGCCACCTGCCCCGCATTCTGGCCGCCGCACACATGGAACTGGCGACCGCCCCGCCCGACGCTCGTGTCGACATATCTCCGGAAGCCGGTTGAGTCGGCTCAACCAGCTTTGGGGGCGGGGCGGTAGTTCGCCGTGAAAACGTCCTCTGGGACGAACCACGAGTTGCCGTCATCGTCGGTGACCCGCCACTGGCCCTCCCCCGCAACGTCCTCGCCCTCCTGGGTCGCCACTCGCTCCCCCGGCTTTGCGGGTCGCGCCCACACCTCGCCAGTGCGTTCGTACACATCCCCCTCGACCTGCGCGTAGGTGGCGGCGAAGGAGTCGGGTGTGATGCTCCAGGTGCGTTCCCCGGAGGTGACGATCATGTCACCGGGTTCAACGCTCATGGGGCTGCCGGAGTCGGAGGTCCAGGTCTCGGCCCGCTCGGCCACCCGGAGCAGCCTGACCCGACCCGACCGGCGAAACCGGGCAGTAGCGTCCACGCCTCGACCCTACGCCACCTCGATTCGGTTCTGACCGGGTCCTGTCCGTCAAGGAATCGTGAGGTCGATTCGTGGAGGTTGGTGTGGCCATGGAAAGTCACAAGGACTGGGGCTCGGGCCGGTGGTACCTGCTCGGGACGCTGGTCGTCGCGGTGCTGGTACTTGGCACGTGGGGCTGGCTGGAGGCCGACCCGACTCTCCAAGGAATCAACGCCTTTTACCGGGCGATCCAACTGTTCGTCCTGGACATGTCAGAGAAGAACCCCCCACTGACCTTGGATGTGGCACGCTGGCCCTGATCGTCGCGTTCTACACGGTGGCGAAAGTCCTCCGGACCGTTTTCACGCGTCAGAAACAGCTCTTCGACGCCAAAAGGCACAGGAACCACGTCGTCGTGGTCGGCAACGGCCCGGAGGCGGCGTCGCTGGCCGGCAACGACACCTACCACACGGCAGGAAAGAAGGTCGTGGTGATCGGCGACCTCGACCCCTCCGACCAGGCCTGGCTGACGGGCAGGGGCGTCTCAGTTCTCCCGGATCTCAGCGACCCCCACCTGACGCGGGTGCTTCGCGGCGCCAAAGACGTGGTGATAGTCGGCGACAACGACAACGAGACCGCGAACCTGGTCTGCCGCGTCGCCTCAACCGCCCCGAAGTCCCAACCGTTGGCACTGTTCGACTCCCCCAACCCGACAGGATCGCGACTAGTGGAAACCCCGTGGAAGGAGCTCTCCGAATTCGACAAGAGCAGCAACCGGGCGGTGGTGCTGGACTACCCGGTGAAGCTGGCCTCCATCGGCCTCGACTGGCGTCGCAGCACAACCCCAGCCACCCCACCGGAGCTGCCCGACGAGCAGAAGCACGTCCTCAGCGTCGCCGAACATCGTCGATGGAGCCACTTCCAGCGCCGCAACAGTCGCGAGGGCCACTACTTCAACACACCGTGGGACAAACTCACACCGGAACAAAAATCGCTGGACGAGAACATCATCAACACCATGGGGTCGTTCCTGGCCTCCGAGGGCATCGAGATCATCCACGGGGTAGCCGACGAAAACGGCACCGCGTGACCCTGCACGCATGGCCTTGGTGACGTGTGCTGGCCTTACAGCGCAGGCACACGTGAACAAGGTCAGCACACCGACATCACGGCCAACGAACCGACGATCTTCTCCCCGGTTCCGCACTAGGACACGCATGCATCTGTTCCGCGACGCTGGGACGCACGGGCCAGTTCGCGGGAAAATCGGGTTCCCGGGCCAGATCGAGCAGGTCCCGTACCGCCGCGGCCTCCGCCCGGGCCCCGCCGGCCCGCCAGGTCTCCGTCGCGGCCTCCAGCGCGGAAAGCCCCGTCTCCAAGAGCCCCCGGTCGGCGGTGATGACGTACAGCCGCAGGTCGAACACCCCCTGGGCGGTTAGGCACCGTGCATCCTCCGAGGCACGCTCCCCGCTGGACCCCGGTGGCAGACAGGGTTCGATGTCCTCGCTCTCCTCGTCCTCGAGTTCGACCCCACCCGCGGCCAGCGCGTACCGGAGCACCTCCGGGCGCCCCACAGGCGCAGGATCCGGAATTGCCGGTCCCACCAGAACATCGGAGGCTTCCAGCAGCAGATTCATCGCCACCGGATGCCTCTGAATGCGCGACATCCTCTCCGGGCTCTGCGTCAGGCAACCAAGCAGGGCCAGCAGCGGTTTCCGCCACTCCCGGTCCACCTCGATCCGACCAGAAAGGCGACCCAGGAGGGTCAGCTCCTCCAACTCCAGCAGCAGGGAATCGAGCAGCAGGTCAGAGTTGTCGCGGCACCAGCGGATCTCCGCCAACCCGCGCAGCAACCCCAGCACCTCGCCCCCGCGCACCTGGTAGATCCCGGACTCGGTCCCCTCCTCGGAGACCACGTCCAGCAGTCCCTTGGCGACCGCTCTTCCAAAAATCTGTTTCACCCCAGAGACGGCCAGGTCGACATCCCCCACCAGACACGACGGCACGAGATCGGGACGCGCTGGATCGACATCCAACACGGCACCGGGCAGGTTGATCACGACCGCGCCGGCGGGCGCGACAGGTTCGCGTCCAATCAGCACCGTTCCCAGGCTGATGTGACGGATCGACGACCGTTCAGTTCGCATCACACACCCACCCTCAACTCCTGGCACCCACCGCATCCTCCATGCCTGACGGAGGGGTCCGCGCAGTCGGTCTCGTGATGATTCCACCGAGTTCCCTCCTTTCAGGTCATCATGACGGACAGCCACCGGCTACACCGGGATGCCGGATACCGCATCCCGGCGTGGCGCCGCCTGTGCCATTTCTGTGTCAATTTCGTTGCACCCCCGACTTCTGTCACAAGGGTGAGAAAAACTGCTTGTCATGACGGGGAAACCGCAGCCGGAACAGCCAGGGAGGCACGATGGTGCGGCATCGACATCGCCCCCGTGACCGAGGCGGCCTGGCACATCACCCGCGCCGAACGATCAGCCCGGTTCCACCACCTCGCGAGCTGCCCCACCCGGACGGCACCCTACGGTCGCAAGGATCCCGAAGGAACAGGCCTGCATCCCTCCTGCCAGGAAACCGGATGCCTGGATCTCCACCACGACCTCATCGAACGCATGGTGAACCAGCTCGCCCGCGACAACAAACGTCACCCGGACCGCGTCGTCAAGAACCTCCCCGCCTACCTGACCCGAGTGGCCAGGAGCCACCTCTCGGAACAGAAACGCGCCGAACGGGTCCGAATCGGCGCCCAAGCCAAACCCACCCGCAGCGACGGCGCCGCGGGTCACGTGATAGCGCACTTCGAAGCCATCGGCGGTCTCCGCGGAGAATGGCTGACCAGATTGTTCCGGATCATGAGGTCATACCCCTTCAGCACCACCCACGTCCCCGGACGCTGGCCCATCGACGGACTCATCGAGGAACGCGCCACACTTCCCGACGGCCACACCCCCACCCGGGAAGAAATCCGAAAGGACATCGCGTTCGTCACGGACACCTCGACACACATCCTGGGGCCGCGATGGGTTCACGAGAACCTAACGATCCCGCTCATCAGCAACGGAGCGTTCGAGGAACTGAGAGAGGAGCACACCGCCACCGACATCGACCTCACCGATGTGGTGCTCGGCAAACAGCTCGTCGCCGTCTACCGGCACCTGCGCGCCGGCGGCCTGTCGCGGGCGACGGCGTTCCACCACGCAGCCGACAGGATCGGCGGCCAAGCCCCGGATCGGATCACCCCGAACATTCTCACCATCCTGAAGGATCTGGACAGGAAGTGAAGACTTCAAAGACCTCCTGAGGCTCTACAGCGGCGTCGAAACTTTCCGGCGACGACCACGTGAGTCCACCCCGATCTGCGACTGGAGGGACGCCCAAGTATAACGACGCGGCAGCTGGGCGCTACCCGACCATGCCCCCACCCCGTCAGCCACCGTCATGGCAGACAGCGCCCGGCGGGCAGAATCAGGAGGGGGATCAGAAATGCCCGATTGGGTGAAAACCTTCCTGATACTCGTGATCGTCACGACAGTGGTGCTCGTGCTAGACGCCATCCTGCCGAAGGAAGTTTGGGATTTTCTCATGGAGATTCTCCCATCCAAGTACGAGTACTGACTTCTTTCATCGTGCCCGACGAACTCCCTGGTCCGGGTGTCGCGACAACCGATCGGCAAGTATGTTGGACCATGCCCCTGAACGATCCGGACGTGTCCCCCCGGCCCATGATGTAAGGATTGCCATGAAATCCGACCACCCCGCCCTCGCCAAGGTGCAGAAGCTGCTGCTCAAGATCAGCAGCAACCTGCAGAAGGCCGACGAGAACACCTTCACGCTGCGCCACGAATCGGCTCGGGCGTTCATCCGGGTCGACGAGGAGGACACCACCTCGTTCGTCACCATCGAGATCCTCATGGTCAAGGAGCTCACCCTCACCCCCGAGCTGCTGGAGTTCGTCGCTCTCGACAACTCCTACACCTTCGGACACATCTACCTCGAGCCCATCGACGACTCCGCTGTCCTGATGTTCCGCCACACCCTCCTGGCCGACAACCTCACCGAGAACACCCTCGCGTGGGCGGTCGTCGGCATGCTGAAGTCCGCCAACCAGGACGGCAAGGAGATCGCGAAACGCTTCGGAGGCAAGCTCTTCCACGAGAAATGAGTCCCCGGCGACATCCTTCGACACGATCGCTCCACGCCCGCAGGCGTGGCCTGAACGTGCCGGTGGGCGAGACAGGAAGTCCTGTCCCGCCCACCGGCACAGATTCACCGATGTGATGGCAACCTTTACGCCTGCCAGGCCGCGTTGACCAGGGCGCCGCGATCCACGGGCTTGCCCGCCTCAACACCGATCGCCTTGGCGACGTCGTCAGGCAGCGGCTGGCCCGAACCGACCGCGGGTCCACCGGGCTTGGGATGGAAGTCGGAGGTCTTCCACGCCGTCGGGTCCGCAGCTTCCTTCACGAAGAGGGGGTTCTCCTCGCGACTGCCCCGCAGATCCAGACCATTGGCCTCGCGACCGGCGGCCGTCACGTGTTCACTGTTGGTGAAATCGGCGAGGGTTTCCGCGTTGACGCTGTCTCCCGGCTTGTTCGGTCCCCAGTTCCACAGCACGGTGGTGCTGGGCACGTTCGCCTGCGCAGGGGCCCGATAGTAGGCGTTGTGGTCGATGCCGGTGACCATCTCATTGGCGTAGACGGCACCGGAACCATCGATGTTCTTGTCACCGGTGACCTTCATCATCATCGAAAAGGCCCAGGGATCACCGTCCTTCGCAGTGGTCTGCTCGGAGGAGAGGATGTTGTTGTAGATCGTGGTGCCGGTGGTGTCCCACGACAAACCGTGCTCGACGCTCCACGGCTGCGGTCTCTTGCAGGAACCGTCCTCGTAGCGCTCGTTGCATCCCTTGGAACGGTCATCCTCCTGAATAAAGATGCTCGTCAACGCGTGCGAGATGGTGTTGTTCCAGATCTGGGTGTCATCCGATCCCGAGACGTGGATTCCAACGCCGGCCCCCTCGACGATGTTGGAGGCGATCATGTTCTTGGAGGAGACCTCGTTGAAGATCGCGACCGGCACGTTGACGAAGTAGTTATCCACGATCTGGGAGTTGATGACCCCCTCGTCGAACCAGACGCCAATCCGGCGATCCGTGCTGTAGTTCTCCGGCAAGGAGGCGTCCTTGTCCAAATTCGAGTAGTCGACGATGTTGTGGGCGAAGCGGATGCCCTCCGCGTGCGTGATCTTGGTGTCCCCGAGGGTGCAGTAGGCGCCGCAGGCGGTGGTGATGAAACCCGAGGTGTTGTTCGACGTCCACCGGTTGTGTTCAACGGTGATGTTGCTGGACTTGTCGATCCCGAAGCCGCCCGCGCCGTTGTTCTCGAAAACGTTCCCGCTGACCGTCGAATTCTGCGAGTTGGCGACACCCAGAGCCGAGGCCGCCGAGGAGTAGCGGAAGGTCGAATTCTCGATCACAAGATCGTTGGCCGAGGCGAACACCATGGCACCGCCCGTGAAAAGCTTGATCTCGGGGTCGTTGTAATCCCATTCCTGCACAGGCGAGTACTTCTCGACCGTCACCCCCTTGAGCGCGGACCCAGCCGCCGAGATGGTCAGGGCTCGCGAGTGCTGAACCACCTCCACCGTGTGCTCGGCCGGGTTGACACCGATGACATAGGAGGTGCCGGTGTGCGGTTTGACGTTGTAGCCGCCCCGGCTGTTGCCGGGTTCCTTGAGCGTGACGGGGTCGGGATCGTCGACGAAGAAACTGGAGGACGTCACCTCGTCCCTGGTCGCGACCTGGGTGAGGGGCTGGCCGTCCACGAACACCTGTTCGGGATAGGCGGCCATACCTTCGACGGACGGGTCGGCGTTGGTGGTGCAGACATCGCAGAACCGCACCATGTCGTGGGCGGTCGCCCAGGTGCCGTTACCGGCGTCCTTCCACGTGGTGGGGTTCTTCGCACCCGAGATCACGGGCTTAGCCCCGGACGCGGCGGTGATAGTCACTGTTTGCTTGACGTTCAACTCGCCCTCCTGGTAGACACCGTCGGCGAGCTCGATCGTGTCACCGGCGGCAGCCTTCGATAGGGCCGTTGAAATTGTTTGGTACGGACTGTTCGCTGAGCCGTCCCCCGAATCGGAACCACCATTGACCGAGACGTGGATCACAGTCCCCCCATCCGCGACCGCCTCGTTCTGCAATGGCATCATGGCCCCCAGGGCCAGGACGGACATCATCGCAATTACTCGACGCATGTGGTCACCTCTCATTTCTGAGTACTGGACCGTCCCGACACTACGTCGACAGGGGGTCACCCCCACCCGCCCCGGCTCCACACCCACCGCCCCGCACCGACATCCGGCCCCGGTGTCGTCGTTATGTCATGTGGAAAGATTGTGTGGCGTACACGCTCCACAATCTTTCACGACGTCGCGAAAATCTTTCACCCGAGCCTCGCGACGACACTGCCGGTAGAGCACGACGCAACTCGTTGCGATTGAAGCAACTCACCTGTAAGGTCTTTCTATGGGCGTCGAGGAACGAGTGCGACAACTGATCGAGGAATCGGACCTGACCCACACGGAGTTCGGGGCACGCATCGGCCTCGAGAAGACCAAGCTGTCCAAATCCCTCGCGGGCCGCAGAAGGTTCACATTCCTGGAGCTGGCGCTCGCGGCACAGCAGGGCGGCGTCACCGTCGACTGGCTGCTGACGGGCACCGAGGACGATTTCGCCGCGGCGGCGCGCACCGGAACGGACGGGGTCGCCAGTGCCTCGCTCAGCCGCGCCCGCGAGTTGACGAACCTGCGCGAAACCCTGGAAGGTTTCGGTTTCCCCCAGCAGATCCGCTTCGAGGCCGGGGACCTGAAGGGCAATCGCTGGGCTTTACAGGGAATCGATCTGGCCAAGCGATTGCGCCACAGCTTCCACTCCCCCGTGGAACAGGCGGCCAATCTGGCGACGCTGATCGAGACAGATCTCGGAGTCGACGTGGCCATCCAGCCCCTCGGGCGGCTCGACGGGCTCGCGGTGACCACCGGTTCGGCCCGGCTGATCCTGGCCGCCACCTCCGTCGTGCCCACCCGTCAGCGATTCACCCTGGCCCACGCGCTGGGGCATCTGGCGGCCAGCGCCGACCAGCAGCTCCACACCGACGAGAACGTCTACGCCCGCGGCGGGGAGGGCGAGATGCGGGCCAACGCGTTCGCCGCGGAGCTGCTGATGCCGGAGGTGGCCCTGACGGATCGCATCCACCGGGGCTCGCGCTGGTTCGAGGAACTCACCTGGGAGCTGCGGGTCTCGCCGACCGTACTGGCCCACCGGCTAGGAAATCTGAAGCTGATCGACGAGGCCGAACGGGACCGGTTGCTGACGGTGGACATGGATCACGTCGTTGCGACCCTGGGCAGGCAGCAGGACTACGCCGCCCGCGTGGCCGAGGCCTCCCAACCCCGCATCCCGACCCTCCTGCTGCGCGACCTGCTGGCTGCCCACCGCCAGGGGCACACCACGCTGCTGCCCGTCGCGGCGCTGATGGGCATGTCCGCCGACGATCTTCGGGCGCAGCTGACCAAGAGCGAAGGCGAGTGAATCATGACGCCGGCGGCCTGTCCCGACACCACCGTGTCCTGCAATTTCACAGCTGGCGAGCGAATCGACCTGCTGATCACCCGGCTCCGCGGACGCGGTCGCTGGTGCGTCCAGCGTCGAGGACAACCGTAACCACCACCCCCGACACCGAGAAGTGGACCCTGCTTATTGTCCGGTGCGGTCCAGCAGTCCGCCATACGGACTGCCTGCAAAATCTTCTTCGCCGGCGCAGATCCGTGCTATCTTGAGCATCAACATGACCGGTTCCGCTACCCGCTCCGGCGGGAGCCCAGGGCCGGTCCTTTACGTTTAGGAAAGGGGAACAGGTGCCCAAGATCAAACCGTTTTGCACCTACGCCGAGCAGGTTGCCCTTCTCCAGTCGCGTGGGATGCTCGTCGAGAATCAAGCTGGCGCCGAGCACCGGCTGGCAACGCTGAACTACTACCGCCTGTCGGGCTACTGGCACACCATGCGCCGCACCGACCCCGGAACGGGGGCCAGTCTCGACAGTTTCCGCCAAGGCGCTTCTTTCGACCTTGTCGTGAATCTGTACAAGTTTGATGAGCTCCTCAGAAGCGCGATCTTCGCTGATCTCGCCCGTGTCGAGCTGGCTTTGCGCGCCCTCATCGGTCACCAGCTGGGGGCCATCGATCCTCTCATCCATCTCGACACCGCAAAGCTAGGCTCTCCAGCTCAACAGCTAGATCGAAACAGCCCCAAGATGACGGTACACGAGGTGTGGTTGCAGAAGTACAACTCGGCACTGAATACATCGAAGGAAGATTTCGTCAAGCACCACCAAAGTTGCTACGAGGGCAAACTGCCGATCTGGGCAGCCGTCGAGATCATGGACTGGGGTATGCTCTCCCACCTTTACCGCATGGCACCGCATCAAGCTCGCAACAAGGTTGCTTCAAAGCTTAATTTGAGCGCCCCACAGCTGGCATCATGGCTGAAGTCCCTCAACGTCCTGCGTAATTACGCTGCCCACCACGCACGCGTATTCAACCGGAGCTTCGACATCAAACCCAAGCTCAGCCAAGACCCCCGGCTCTACATCATCCGGACCGTAACCAACCGCGCATTCGGGCAACTTACTCTCATCCGGTACCTCCACCATGAACTGGGCCTGTCGGGCCTTGGCAAACTCCCTTCGGCACTTGAACTCTTTCCCGCAAACAAGCTGGTCCCCTTCAAGCGCATTGGGGCACCAGCCACTTGGCGGGACCACCCCTTATGGTCAGCCCCAGCGACACAGCCATCCTCAGCCTAATCTCTTGCCTGTTGTCATTGACATATTCGTTGCTGTCAGCATCGATGACACCCGTAGCCACCACCCCGACACAGGGGTTGCGGACCCCGCCCATTGCCCGGTGTGGCCCGTGCTACCTTAGGCATCAACATGACCGGTTCCGCTGCCCGCTCCGGCGGGAGTCCAGGGCCGGTCTTTTGCGTTTGGGAAGAGCCAACGACCACAAACCTGTCCTGATGTAGACGCCGAATGCCATCAGCTGACGTCAAGCACTCAGGTGCAGCGACCCCACTGGCACCTGTGCTTGTCTTTCGGGATGTTGTGCTTGATCGCCTCGTTGCACCACGGGCAACGACCGTAGGTGTTGTTGACCTTTCCCTGGCACGCGCAAGCCATCGCCATCTCCTTTCATCGGGTTGTATCCGTTGCTGACGGACGAGAATCTCCAGCGCTCGTTCCGACCCGCCATGGTTCGGCGTTTTGACTGGTAGAAGCCATGCATTTTGACTAGTAGGAATCCTGCATTTTGCCTGATAAGGCCTGTGAAGTACCCGCGAAACTGCTCAGCGGCGCCTCGGGCTCGGGGGAGATCCTGGGGCAGCTCTTCGAGTCCATAGTCACCTTGTGCGTGAGGGCACGTGCCACGGTCGCCGGGCTGCGGACATCGCACCTGCGAACCCGCAACGGGGACCACGAGATCGACCTCATCGTCGAGAACACCGCGGGCAGGGTGGTGGCCATCGACGTCACACTGACCCGCGACCCCGACGACGCCGATGTGCGGCACCTCCACTGGCTGGGCGATCGCATCGGCGAGCGCCTCGTCGACAAGGTGGTCGTCACCACCGGCGAATACGCCTACCGTCGCGACGACGGGGTCCCGGTCATTCCCCTCGGACTGCTGTCCTGAAGGGCGAGGAGTCGACCGTCCCTCACTCCGCCTCGACACCCACCGCATGCCGTCCCCGCGGTTCCGGCTCGGGGGATGCGACGGTCAGGGCCGCGATGCCCGTCGTGATGGGGACGCTCAGCACCAGGCCGATGGCACTGCCGAGAGTGCGGACGATCTCGCCCGCAAACATTTCCGCGTTCAGCAGGGCGACGGCGGAGCGGTCGGTGAAGTAGAGCAGCAGGAGCACCGCCATGGACCCTCCCGCGTAGGCGAAGACGATGGTGTAAATGGTGGAGGCGATGTGGTCGCGACCGATCCGCATGCCGGCGGCAAACAACTTCCCCCGACCCATCACCGGGGCCGCGGCGCGCAGCTCCCACACCGCGGAGCTCTGCGTGATCGTCACGTCGTTGAGCACACCGAGCCCACCGACGATAATGCCCACCATGAGCAGCTCCCGGAAATTCATCCCGGGCAGGAGCTGCGCCAGGTCGTACTCGTTCTCCTCGGCGAAACCCGACAGCCGGGCGAACTCCGCGGACAACGCCCCCAGCCCAGCCGTGACCGCCAACCCGAGCAGGGTTCCGGCCAGGGCCGTCGACGTCCGGATCGAGACGCCGTGGGCCACGTACAGCACCACGAACATGATCGCCGTACCCCCGACCAGCGCCACGACGATGCCCGGTTTGCCGGTGATGAGGGCGGGCAGCATGAAACCGACGAGCACCACCCCGGCGAACCCGAGCCCCAGCAGCGCGAACAACCCCTTCCAGCGCGCTACCGCCAGCACCACGATGACGAACAGCACGGCCAGTGCCCCCAGCACCGGAAGCCGGTTGACCGACGAGTAGGACCAGCTGATCCCGTTGCCGGTGTCGATACGGTTGACCTCCATCACGTCCCCGGCCTTCAATCCGGACTGCGCCTGTGGGCCGAGCAGCGAGATCTCCACCGACGTGCCCGCATCCACACCGGTGTCGATGGTGGCCGTCGCCGTCAGGCATTTCGCCTGCCCCACCTGCTGGGTGTCGCAGCCGTCCTTGATGTCGGTGATCGTTGCGGTCTCGTGGGTCAGGTTCTGGGCGTCGTAGGTCTTCTTCACCATGGAGGAGAGGTCCTGGCTCGACGGCCACAGCCAGATCAACCCGGCCACCGTCAAGACCCCGAGCACCGCCAGGAAACCGATCAGGATGTTGCGTGCCATCCAGTTCACACCAACGTGTTCCAGTTCCTCCGTCGAATGAGAATGTGAATGCCCTGCGCCCATGGACCAACACGATACCCGGCAGGTCGAGTGCACCCGTTCCGCGACAAATGGGACGGATTCCCGCCGAAGTGGCGACCGCGACGGGTAGCCTTGCGGCCATGCTAGAGAGCGCCTGCTACCGGCACCCCGACCAGGCCACGGGGATCGTCTGCCAACGCTGCCACCGTCCCATCTGCCCCCGGTGCATGGTGGCTGGGTCCGTCGGATTCCAATGCCCTGAATGCGTCATGGCAGGTCGCAGGCAAACCCGCCAGGGGCAGCTGCCCTACGGCGGCTCCCGCAGCCCCCGACCGGCGCTGACGTCGCAGGTGCTGGTCGGGATTAATGCGGTGGTCTGGCTGGCCGTTCTGCTGACCGGGGGCCAGCGAAGCCCCCTGTTCAGGATGCTGGCGATCCAGACGCAGGGATTCTGCGCCACGGAACACTACATTCTTGCGGTGGACTCCCCGGCCCAGTGCGCCACTCTCGGGGCGTCATGGACGGAGGGTGTCGCCTCCGGGGCCTGGTGGCAGGTGCTGACCAACGCCTTCACCCACCTCGACGTCATTCACATCGCCTTCAACATGGCGGCCCTCTACGTGCTCGGCCCGCAGCTCGAATCGGTGCTGGGACGCGCCCGGTTCCTGGCGCTCTACCTGGTTTCGGCGGTAACCGGCTCCGCCGTGGTGATGTGGTTTTCCGACCCGTACATCACCACCATGGGGGCTTCCGGGGCGATCTTCGGAATGATGGGCGCGGTGCTGCTGATCGCGTGGAAGCACCACGGCGACGTGCGCACCATCCTCGTCTGGTTGGGCGTGAACGTGGCCATCACCTTCGTGGGGTCGAGCTTCATCTCCTGGCAGGGTCACCTGGGTGGCCTGCTCGGTGGCATGGCCGTCACCGCTGCCCTGATCTGGCTTCCCCGCGAACAGCGGGAGCGCTGGCAGTGGCCTCTGGTAGGTCTGGTCGCGGCGCTGGCCGTCGCAGCCATCGTGGCGCGGGCAATGACCATCACGGGCTGAGCGTCTCTCCCGAAGCCAGTGGAGCCGGCCAGCCAGCTGACGCACGGTCGCTCAGCTGAACATGTCCTTGATGAGCGGGCCGGCTGTCCCGGAACCCGAGTCGCCATCCTGGACGAAGGCCGCCACCGCGTACTTGTCGTTCCAGGCGATCATCCAGGCGTGGGCGGTGTCGGCGGCGGCGTTCCCGAACTCGGCGGTGCCGGTCTTGGCGCCGGTCATGACACCCTGAAGGACATTGCCCGATCCCTCCGTGACGACGGCCTTCATCAGCGTCTGGAGCTGCGATGCCTCGTCGGAACTAAGCGGTGTGGCCGTCGACTTCGCTTCGTGCCCCTTCACCAGCCACGGGATGCGCGTCTCACCGGAGGCGACGCTGGCCGAGACCG
>ERZ773060.160-NODE-160-length-31147-cov-6.86749_pt1 | contig 31147 bp, 19 predicted proteins | sample MGYA00580628_ERZ773060 | MGnify/ENA primary metagenome ERZ773060 (study PRJEB29015, sample SAMEA2738019) | human oral metagenome | biome: human oral; feature: human-associated habitat; material: dental | place: China | collected 2045 ... | reverse complement strand
TTGGGCGTGTTTACGGCTGAATGGTAAACAGGCCTTAACCAAACCTGCTAATGAAATCATCATGTTATGGCCAATTGTAAACAGCCCCTAGTGTGTATGTAAACGTGGTTTGGCGCGTTTACATACAGGGTAGCGCCTAAGGTGTATGTATATTTGTGGCGGATGCGGTTCGGCGGGCGGCGGCAAGGAGTGCGATGCCAAAGGCGAGGGCGGTCGCATCCACCAGCGGCAGGAGGCGCGGGGTGAAGGGCAACAGTCCGGCGGCGGCGAGCAGGGTGCTGGCCGGGATGGCGCAGAGCAGGACGGCCGCGCTGCGCATCAGCGGGATGCGGCTGGCGGCGCCTTTTGGGTGGGCATAGGCGATGGCAGCGAGGAAGGGCAGGTAGTAGCTCGTCCAGGCGAGGGTTTCGCGGGCGACGGGCAACGGCAGGCGGGCGGTGAGCAGGATGAGGGCGATGCCGCTGATGCTGCCGTAGGTGCAGCCTTCGGTCAGCGCGGCGAGAATGCGGACATCGCGCCGCGCGCCGCCGCGGGCGCGTTTGTCCAGCCAGAGGCGGTTGCCGCTGTAGAAGAGCAGCGCGCCGCCGAGGCCGAGGGCGAAGTAAAGCCAGCGCAGCGGGTAGCCGCCGTAGTTGCCAAAGTGCAGCTCGTGCAGGATGTCGCGCGCGCGGGCGTAGTGGTTGCCGCCGTGGTTGCGGTAGCGCAGCGCGCCGCTGTAGGGATGCAGCGCAAGGTAGAGCTGGCGGCCACCGCCGGGTTGTTCGCCGACGACGACCGCCAGCGCCTGTTCGCGGTCGGCGAGGCTGTCGAAGGCGAGGAAGCGTACTTGCAGGTCGGGGATTTCGTGTTGTGCGGCGGCGATGAGGGCTTGCGGCGGCAGGAGGGGGCGCGTGTCGTCGATGGTGTGGTTTTTGACGGCAGGCGGCGGCGGGGCAAGCGGTTGCAGGAGCGCCGAGAGGGGGGCGGCGTAGATGAAGAGGATGGTGGTGATGGCGATGATGAGGTGAAAGGGCAGGGCAGTCAGGCCAAGGAGGTTGTGGATGTCGAGCCAGGCGCGGCGGCGGCTGTGGTTGAGGCGCAGGGCGAGGCATTGTTGGCCAAGTTTCGGCAGGGCGAGGAGGGTGCCGCTGATGAGTGCCAGCAGGTAGAGGATGGCGACGATGCCCATGCTGTATTCGCCAGCGATGGTGGGGATGCCCGCAGTGCGGTGCAGTTCGTCAAGGACGTGTCCGGCGGCGGTAGCCGGGCGGGTGTGGCTGTGCAGGGTGCCGTCGGCGTCAAGGTAAGCCCAGGTTTCGCTGTCGCCGGTTTCCCAGTGCAACGGCGCGGGAGCGTTTTCGTCGGTGTGCAGGTAGAGGAGGAAGCTGGAGGTGTGTTCGGGGTGCTCTGCCATATGCTGCATCAGGCGCGCGAGCGCTGCCATGTCGGCGGCGGGGCGGATTTCTGCCGCGGGCGGGCTTGCCCAGCGGCTGATGTCTTCGCTGAAGACGGTCAGGCTGCCGCTGATGAAGCTGATGGTGAGGAGGATGGCGCTGCTGATGCCGACCCAGCTGTGCAGGGCGAGCTGGTGTTTCAGGGTGTGGGCGGGGATTTTCATGCGGTGAGGGCGTAGTGCAGCGCGGCGATGAGGTTGGCGTAGAGGAGGACGCGCCAAGCGCTTTTGCCGTTGCGCAGGAGATAGGTGCCGCCGAGGATGGCGAGCCAGCTGATGGTGAGGAGGTAGGTGTAGTAGCCGTGGGCGTCGCTGTACTGTGTGGCCGGGCTGTGGCGCAGGTAGGGCGCCCAGATGAGGGCGGCGAGCGGCAGGCCAAGGAGGAGGGCGGCGGCGGTTTTTTGAATCCAGTCCGGGCGCGGGTCGCCGCTGTTGAGGCAGGCGAGCCAGCGGGTTTTGTCGCGGCGGTGGGTGCGGGGGGACTGGTGGCGCGCGAGTAGTTGGGGGAGGAGGGGGTGGATAGAGAGGAACGCCATGTAGGCGGCGAGGGTGATCGGGATGGCGTAGCCGCCGTGTTGGCTGGCGAGAAGGAGAAACCCGCTTGCTGCTGCGCGCCAGGCGATGTCCCATGCGTAGCGGGTAGGCAGGCGGCGCTGTGAGGGGGCGCCGTGGTAGCTGTAGGCGGCGGCGATAAGGATGAGGAGGTAGGCGAGGGCGGTGATTGGCATGGGGATGGAAAAGGCGCGGCTGTTGCCGCGCCTGTGGTTTGGGCGGGTTCAGAACTCGTAGCGGAAGGTCGCCATGATGCTGCGCGGTGCGCCGTAGGAGAGCATATTCGGCACGGTGCGGTATTCCTGGTTGAAGAGGTTGTTGGCGTGCAGGCCGATACGCAGCTTTTTCATCGGGCGGTATTGCGCCATGAGATCCACGGTGGTGTAGGCTTTTTGTTGGCTGGCGGCGATGCCTACTTCGCCCGGGATTTCCGGCTCGGCGTAGATTTTGCTTTGCCAGTTCAGCCCGCCGCCCACGGTCCATTGGTCGTTGATGTCGTAGCTGGTAAAGGCTTTGATGAGGTGCAGCGGCACGTCGGTTTTCAGGCGCTGGCCGTTTTTGCCGTCGATTTTGGTGCGGGTGTAGGAGGCGTCCATATGCCAGGCGGGCAGCGGCTCGCCGGAGAGGGTCAGCTCCCAACCGCGTCCTTTGGTGTCGTCTTCGGCGCGGTAGTAGTCGCTGCCGTCCGCGTGTTCGCCCGCCTTAACGGCGAGGTTGTCCTTGCGCACTTCATAGATGGCGGCGGAGGCGTTGAGGCGGTCTTCAAACCAGGCGCCCTTGACGCCCAGTTCGTAGGTCGCGCCTTTTTCCGGGTCAAGCGCGTTGTGGTTGATGTCTTCGTTGTCCTGCGGGCGGAAGATGGTGCTGTAGCTGGCGTAGGCGGTGAGGTTTTGGTTGAAGTCGTAGGTGAGGCCGAGGTAGGGGGTCAGCACGCCGTTTTCTTTGCGCACGCGCGGGATGTAGTCGTTGCGGAAGTCGTAGCCGGTGCGTTTCCAGTGGGTCAGGCGCGCGCCGGCAAGGACTGCCCAGTCGTCGGTGAGGTGGATGCGGGTCGCGCCGTAGAGCGAGCTGGTTTGTTTTTTATTGGTGCCGTAGCCGAGTTGTTCGTTTTCCGGGCGCGCCACGTTACCGTCGCGGATGAAGCGGTAGAGGTCGGGGATGTTGCCTTCGCCGACGTAGGTGTCGTATTTGGCGTTTTTGCCGTCGCGGTAGGCGTTGTGGCTCACGCCAATTTGCATTTCGTGCTGGCGGCCAAAGAGCGGGTATTTGCCGTCGAGGTGCAGGTCGAAGCTGTGTTCTTTCGGGTGGAATTGTTCTTTGAGGGCGACGAGCGCGGTGCTGCCGTCGACGTTGATGGTGGATGTGCCGCCCATGCCGTAGTGGTTGTGGGCTTTGCCGAAGCGGTAGCTGTAGGCGGCGCTCAGGGTCCAGTCGTCGTTGAAGTGGTGCTCCAGGCGGGGGAAGATTTCGTTTTTGCGGCGTTTGCCGTATGACCATTGCGCGGCAAGGTTGTCGCGCGCGCCGAGCGGGGTCAGGCGGTAGCCGCTGTCTTCGTCGCCGTAGTAGGCGGTGAAGGAGCCGGTGGCGGAGTGTTTGCTGTGGATGTCGCTCCATTGCAGGCCGACGGTCGCCACCGTCTGCGGGGTGATGTCGTATTCGAGGATGCCGTAGAGGGTTTTGCCGTCCTGGCGCGCGCGCCGCTGCCACAGTCCGCCCCGGTCGTACACGGCGACCATGCGCCCGCGCAGGGTGCCGTTGTCGTTCAGGCTGCCGCCGCCGTCCAGCACGGTGCGGTAATGTCCCCATGAGCCCGCGCCCGCGTCGATGCTGAAGCGCGGTTCGGCGGTCGGGCGTTTGCGCTGCATCTGGATGTTGCCGCCCGGGTCGCCGAGGCCGTTGCGCAGGCCGGTCGAGCCGCGCACCACGCTCATGGATTCGTAGATGGCGCTGTCCGTGTTGTGCAGCGAGAGGCCGTAGCCGGAGCCGTCGCCGCTGGCATCCAGCCCGTCGATGTTGACGTTGTCTATCGCGTAGCCGCGCGAGATGTAGTAGTGGTAGCCGTCGGCGCTGTTGCCGTATTTCTGGAAGTAGATGCCGGGGGTGTGGGCAATGGCGTCGCTGACGCTGTTGAGCTGCTGTTCTTCCATGCGCTTCTGCGTGATGACCGAGATGGATTGCGGTGTTTCGCGCAGGGAGAGGTCAAGCCCTGTGGCCGAGATGCTGGCGGGGATGGTGTAGTTGGTTTCTTGCGAACGCTCGGCGCTGATGACGACGGGTTTCAGCGTTTCGTCCTGCTGCGCGATGGCCAGCGGGCTGGCGGCGGCAAGGGCGACCAGGCTGGCCAGTTGGCAGCGCAGGGTTTTGGGGTGTTGCGGCATATTGGCTCCCATATAAATGTTAAGTTAATTGCGAATAAATCTTAACATTTCCGTAGGCGGACTGCCGGGCTCTGACCAGGCAGCCCAATCCGCGCATCCTGCCGAAGCAGCAGACAACAAAAAGCCGGTCATCATGACCGGCTTTTTTGCACCGCGCGCTTTCAGAAATTGAAAAACGCCTCGTGTTCGCCGCTCGCCGTCTTGCTGACAAGCGCCGCTTTCAGCACGGCGATGACTGCCTCATCGGCGGCAGGCACGGCTTCCTTCAGCTTGTACAGGGTGATGCGTGCCGACGGCAACGGTTCCGGTTGCAGCAGGAAGCGGAAATAGCGCCCGCCCGCGCGCAGGTAGTAGTGCCAGAGGAAATCGCGCGGCGCGCTACCGGCGGCGGGAGTCGCCCACAGGGCGGCGTCGCGGTCGGCATCCGCCCACCATTCCTCAGGCAGGGCATCCAGCGGGAAAGGCAGGCTGCCGCTGGCAATGGCGGCTTGCAGATGGGCGTGGTCGGCGGCTTCAGGCGGGGTTTTGCGGAAGGTCATGGCAGTCTCCGGTGGCTTAAAGGAGGCGGCAGTATAACGCGCCCGCCGCTTTCCGTATCTCGCCGCGCCGCCATTACGGCACAATATGCGCCGTCAGCGCTGCAAAGGAGTCAAATATGCTGTTTTCTGATCTCGCAAGGTATTTCCGGGATTTGTTCTTTGAACGCAAAAGCGTGCTTAAAGATATACGGTTTTCTGTTCGTCTGAAAGACGGGCCAACGAATCCGCGCAATTATCCGAAAAATTATTATCCGATGGTGGAATGGTGCACCATTAACGACGACCGTATTACGGCCATTCCGCCTGCCATTGCGTTATTCAGCAATGTGGAAGAACTCTATATCCGCGGGAGAAATATCACGACCCTGCCGCCGGAAATCGGGCAACTGACGAAGCTGCAGCGACTTCACATCAAGAATACGCAAATCACCACGCTTCCTGCCGAGGTAGTCTGTCTTTCCCGCCTGGAAGAATTGCATTTGGACAATAACCGTCTCGATACCCTGCCCGCACATTTTTCCATGTTGAAATCTTTGGAAGAGCTGTCGCTATGCGGCAATGCCTTTACAGCACTGCCCGATGCGATAGGTCATTTGCCACACCTGCAAGCGCTCCATTTGGATAATAATCCGCAATTAAAAACTTTGCCCGCTGCCATAGGGGAACTCCACCACCTGAAGAAGCTGACACTCTCTCATAGCCAACTGGAATCCCTGCCCGCTACATTCGCTGCCTTGCAAGCGCTGGAAATACTGGATTTATCTCATGGAAAATTTACATCTTTCCCGGAAGAAATTGGCAAGCTGCCGGGATTAAGATCTCTGGATTTTTCCTGTAATAATTTGTGCGAATTTCCGCAGTCTATTTTGGCATTAAGCAAATTGGTAAAACTTGACCTGGGATATACCCAAATTGCCTCGTTGCCTCCCGGAATTGCGCAACTACAAAATCTGGATACTCTCTCGCTAGGCGGAAATCAAATTACCGAGTTTCCGCCGGAAAGCGGGGCACTAGAAAATAATTTGCGCTATCTCGATGTTAGCGGTAATCCGCTGCGCAGCTTGCCAGAATCCTTTCTAAAAAAGAGTCTTCGCCGTACCTGTTGGGCGGATGACGATCCGTAATTAAAAATAATCGGCTTTAGTCCCGAAACTTAAAACCATACCCCGCCGCGCCACGAATGGGGCACAATACGCGCCCGTTTGAACCCGCACATTCCCATGCCCACACCCACCGCGCCACAAGAGGCGCAAACCGCGAAAGTCGTCCTCCTCGGCGTCCTCGGCAACATCATCCTCGCCCTGGTCAAGGGCGTCGCCGGTGTCGCCGGCCATTCCTACGCGCTGATAGCCGATGCCATCGAATCGACCACCGACGTTTTCTCCTCGCTCTTGCTCTATCTCGGCCTGCGCGTCGCCAACCAGCCGCCGGACGCCAACCACCCCTACGGCCACGGCCGCGCCGAATCGCTCGCCACCTTCATCACCGTCGCCTTCCTCCTCGCCTCGGCGGGCATCATCGCCTACAAAAGCATCGCCCACATCATCACCCCGCATAAAAACCCAGCGCCGTTTACCCTCGTCGTCCTCATCGCCGTGGTCGCCATCAAGGAAGGGCTGTTCCGCTACTACCAGCGCAAAAGCGGCGAAACGGCGAGCGGCGCGCTGGAAGCGGAGGCGTGGCACCACCGCAGCGACGCGCTGACCTCGTTTGCCGCCTTCCTCGGCATCAGTGTCTCGCTGGTCATGGGCAAGGGCTGGGAAAGCGCGGACGACTGGGCGGCGCTGGTCGCGGCCGCCATCATCACCTACAACGCCTGGCGCATCTTCCGCCCGGCGCTGGCCGACATCATGGACGAAGACCGCTTCGGCGAACTGCGCCAGCGCATCGAAGCCACGGCCACCGCCGAGCCGGGCGTGCACGCGGTGCAGGAATGCCTGGTGCGCAAACTGGGCAGCGAATACCACATTGACCTGCATCTGCTCGTCGGCAAGGGGCAGACGATTGAGAGTTTGTGCGAGCTGAAACGCCGCCTGCGCGCCCGCCTGCACGCGCAGGAAGCGCGGCTCTGCCGCATTTTTATCGAATGCGACTGCTGCGAGCGTTGCCCGCACCGCGAGGCATAAATCATGCACTGGCTTGTCCTCACCCTGTTCGCCGCCTTCATGCAGGCGTGGCGCAACGCCTTCCAGAAGCAGCTCAGCCAACACGCGCCGGTGCTGGGCGTGACGCTGGCGCGTTTCCTCTTCGCCTGGCCGCTGGCGCTCCTCTGGCTTGGTCACTATTACCTGCAAGACGCCACCCTGCCGCGACCCGCCTTCACCCCGGCGTGGTGCGGTTACATCGGCGGCGCGGCCAGCGCGCAAATCGCGGCGACGGCGCTGCTGGTGCAACTGTTCCGCCGGAAAAATTACGCCATCGGCGTCGGCCTGGCGCGTAGCGAAGCCATCCTCGCCGCCATCCTCGGCGTCGCCTGCTTCAGCACGCATTTGAGCGCGGCGGGCTGGCTCGGCGTCCTCACCGGCGCGGTTGCCGTCTTCATCCTGAGCGGCGCCAGCCTGCGCCAGCTTTCCGCGCACGTCCTCGCGCTCGGCCTCGGCAGCGGCCTCTGTTTCGCCCTGACCTCGCTCTGGATACGGCAGGCGGCACTTGCCCTGCCGTTGCCCGCCCTGCCCGCCGCTGCGTGGGTACTGGCGAGTGTTCTCATCCTGCAAACCGTGCTGCTCCTCGGCTGGCTCATCGCCCGCGACCGCGCCGCGCTGCGCCAACTCCTTGCGCAGCGCAAACTGGCACTCGCCACCAGCACCGCCTCTTTTTTCGGCTCTCTCGGCTGGTTCAGCGCGATGCGCCTGCAAGACGTCGCCATCGTCAAAACCGTCGGCCAAATCGAAGTGCTGTTCATGCTCGCCATCTCCATCTGCTACTTCCGGGAAAAACTGCAAAAACAGGACGGCCTCGGCCTCGCACTGATTGTCATCGCCGCGCTGCTGGTGGTGTGGGCATGAGCCGCCCGCCGCGCACAACAAAATAAAAAATACCGAATATCAAACGGGTAGAATCCAAGCTCCAACACAACCTAACCGGAGTATCCATGAAAAAAACCCTGCTCACCCTCGCCCTCTGCGCCGCCGTAATCGCCCAGGCGCATGACCACGGCGCTGCCAAAGCCGACGCAAAGACCCTTACCGTTGAAATCAAGCTGCTGGACGGCGGCAAGGCGGCGGGCAAAGTCACCGTCAGCGAAAGCAACTACGGCCTCGTCTTCACCCCGGCGCTGCACGGCCTCACCCCCGGCCTGCACGGCTTCCACATCCACGAACACCCCAGCTGCGACGCGGGCGAAAAAGACGGCAAAACCGTTTTGGGACTTGCCGCCGGCGGCCATTGGGATCCGAAAAAAACCGACCGCCACGGCCAGCCGTGGGAAGACGACACCCACCTCGGCAACCTGCCGGTGCTGTATGTGGACGGCGACGGCAACGCCAGCGTGCCGGTACTCGCGCCACGGCTGAAATCGCTCGACGAAATCAAGGGGCATTCGCTCATCATCCACGCGGGCGGCGACAACTACGCCGAACACCCCGCGCCGCTCGGCGGTGGTGGCGCCCGCCTCGCCTGCGGCATCATTCAGTAACCGCCCACGAAAAACCCCGCCGCAGCGGGGTTTTCTTTTTACAACGCCGCCAGCAGTTGCCGTGCCGCCGGAACGTGCAGGCGTATCAAATAAACAGCTTCATCGCGGCAACCACTGCGCCGACCACTACGGCAAAGAAAGATGCCCCGGTGACGAAGGGGTAGAAAAATGTTTCCATCCCGATTTTGCGCGGCGTTTCCCGCGTCTGTTCCGTTTCCGTCTTCATCTTGTTTATTTCCGCGTGCATCAAATACACCTCGGCGCGGATTTTCTGAATTTCGGCCATCAGTCGGCTTTGCTCAAGCTGTTCGCGTGCTTCTGCGGTTGCGGTAGTCATTTTTTTGGCTCCTTGTTTTTGGATGATGTCGGGTTGCTGATGGTATAGCCGTTCACTGAAAGTTTCAGACAAGGCGCGCCGCTGAAGACAGTACACGGTTGTACGGCGCGGGTTTCCCCAAAAAATGGCTCCGCCATTTTTTAGGGTGCCCGGTTAGCGGCGCAACACCGTATGAGGCTTTCGGTGGACGGCTATAGTCGATGACCAGGCTGGACGCAGTATAAATACAAGTATTTTTACCGCAACCTGCCTTTATGCCGCAACGGGGTTTTCTTTTTACAACGCCGCCAGCAGTTGCCCCACCGCTGGCACGAGTAACAGCAAAAGCAACACCAGCAGCGCGATTTCGCCCGCTTTCAGGCGCGGAAAACGCCCGTGGAAGCGGGTTTGCGCGTAGAGAAAGAGGGCGACGCCGGGGACGTAGAGCAGTACCGACAGCAGCAGGTAGCTCATCCCCGCCGCGTAGAGTATCCACACCGCATAGAGCGTCGCCACCGCGCCGACGGCGACGATATGCGGCGCAAGGCGTTCGCGCAGCGCGATTTTCAGCAGATACGCGCCAATCAGCAGGTACGGCACGAGGATCATCGAGGTGGAAATTTTGAGCAGCGCGTTGTAACTCTCGCCGGTGAGCAGCACCAAGAGCAGGCAAATCTGCACGGTGATGGCGGAGAAACGCAGCGAATGGTGCGGCACGCCGTTCGCGTTCAGCGCGGTGAGGGTGCGCGGAAAGGCGCCGTGCTGCGCGCCGTAATATGGCACTTCCATCGAGTACAGCGTCCAGCTCAGATACGACGCCAGCACCGAGACAATCAGGCAGACGCTGATGATGATGCCGCCCGCGCTGCCCATCATCGCCTGCAACACCCCCGCCATGGACGGGTTCGCCATCGCCGCGATTTCCGCGCGCGGCAGCACGCCCAGTGCCAGCACGGTAATGGCGACGTAGAGCGCGAGCGCAATCAGGATGCCGAGCACGGTCGCCAGTCCGACATCGCTGCGCTTGCGCGCGTGCGCGGACAGCACCGCCGCGCCTTCCACCCCGGTGAACACCCACAGCGTAATCAGCATGGTGTCTTTCACCTGGGTGAGCGTCGTCGTTTGCAGCGATGCGCCGTGCCAGTCGGCGGCAAACGTCTCGCCCCGGAAAAACCACAGGGCGAGGCCGATAAAGAGCAACAGCGGGAAGACTTTCACCAGCGTCGCCACCAGATTGACCCCCGCCGCTTCCTTGACGCCGCGCGCGGCGAGCCAGTACACCGCCCACACCAGCGCCGATTCGCCAATAAAAGCGGCGAGCGTATTGCCCTTGCCAAAGATGATATGCCCCGGCGCATCGGTGAAGCCGCCGAGCGCCTCAAAGGCGACGACGAGATAACCCGTCACGCCGATGGTGGCGCAGAGCCAGTAGCCCCAGGCGGAGAAAAAGCCGACGAGTTCGCCGAAGCCGTCGCGGGCGTAGGCGTAGATGCCGCCGTCCAGCGTGGGGCGCAGCCGCGCCAGATACCAGAAGGAAAGGCCGAGGGCGATGATGCCGACGCCGGTAATCGTCCAGCCGATGATGAGCGCTTCCGCGCCCGCCACTTCCGCCATGTTCTGCGGCAGGCTGAAGATGCCGGAGCCAATCATCGAGCTTAAAACGAGGGCGGTGAGGGCGGTCAGGCCAATTTTTTGCGGGGTCATGGGAGTCCTTTTTTGGAGATTGCGATGGCGTGTGTCGTAAACAGCGATGACGCGATTTTATAGCCATCCACCGAAAGTTTCAGACAAGGCGCGTCGCCGAAGACAGTACGCGGTTGTACGGCGAGGCGACGCAACACCGTATGAGGCTTTCGGTGGATGGCTATACCGCCAAGTCTGCGGCGAATGCCCGGCACTTCGCGGCGCGTCAAAATTCATCGCAATGCGAGCGCTTATGGCCGACAATGCGCCTGCCTTATGACCCTTCAACCGGAGCCACCATGAAAAAACCCCTGTTCGTTGCCTTCATCCTCGCCGACATCGCCATTGCGCTCATCGCCCTTTATTTCTTCACCCGGCACAGCCCCGACACGCCGCTACCGAAAACCCGCATTGCCGACCGCGAAAAAATCCTGCGCACCGCCAACGCCAAACTGCCAATGATGGTCGATGCTGAAACCCGCCTCGACAAGATTGACCTGAACGACGACGGCTTCGTTTACTACTACTGTCTGCCCGAACAAGACGGCGCGGCACTGCCGCCCGACTGGCAGCGCGAGCTGACCCGGCGCGTGCAAAAAGGGCTGTGCAACAGCCCGGAAACCCGCTCGCTGCTGGACGGCAACCTCAATTACACCTACCACTACGCCGACAAGGGCGGCGCGGAAATTTTCATCCTGACCGTGCGCAAGGGCGACTGCGATTGAGCGGCGGTGCGCCTCATGCGGGCATTGGTGCCGTATAGCCATCACCGGATGGTGCACCGAGGCGCACCCTATGGCGGATTCTGGGTGTAGCAACCGTAGGTCGGCCATTTATGGCCGACATCAACAAAATGTCGGGCATGAATGCCCGACCTACGTTTTATGATGCAGCGAGCAGGTTAGGCCAGGCGCAGCCGACTGAAACAGCTTGCGTAGCAAGAAACCCAACAAACCACGTCCGCAGGGGCAGCGCCGTTGGCTTACGCTCGCACCTCCGCAGATTACGACTGCGATGGCGCAGCGGTACGCGCCATTTTGCGCTGGTCGGCGAGGTCGGCGGCGGCGGTAAAGAGTACGTCCGAGGAGGAGTTGAGCGCGGTTTCGGCGCTGTCCTGCACCACGCCAATCAGCACGCCGATGGCGATGACTTGCGCGGCGGTGTCGCCGTCGATGCCGAGCAGCGAGCAGGCCATCGGGATGAGCATCAGCGAGCCGCCGGGGACGCCCGATGCGCCCGCTGCGCCGAGGGTGGCGAGGAAGCAGAGCAGCAGCGCGTTCAGCGGGTGTACCGGCACCTGCATGGTGTGGGCAGCGGCGAGCGAGAGGACGGCGATGGTAATCGCCGCGCCGGCCATGTTGATGTTGGCGCCGAGCGGGATGGAGATGCTGTAGGTTTCTTCGCGGATGTGCAGTGCTTCGCAGAGGTCGAGGTTGATCGGGATGTTGGCGGCGGAGCTGCGGGTGAAGAAGGCGGGGATGCCGCTTTGGCTGAGGCAGCGCCAGACGAGCGGGTAGGGGTTCTGCCGCAGGATGCCCCAGGTGAGCAGCGGGTTCACAATCAGCGCGACCACTGCCATGCTGCCTAGCAGCACCGCGATGAGGCGGGCGTAGGTGTGGAAGGTGGAGAAGCCGGTGGTGGCGACGGTGGCCGTCACCAGGCCGAAGACGCCGTAGGGCGCGATGCGGATGACGAGCGAGACGATGTAGTGGATGACGCGCGCAGCGTCGTCGAGTACGGTTTTGGTGTTGGCGTGGGCGTGGCGCAGGGCGATGCCGGCGAGCATCGACCAGGCAAGGATGCCGATGTAGTTGCCGTTGGCGGCGGCGCTGATGGGGTTGTCGGTGATTTTGAAGAGCAGCGCGGTCAGCACTTCTTTCAGGCTGCCCGGCGCGGTGACGGCTTCGGGGTTGCCGCTGAGGTAGAGTGTGGTGGGGAACCAGGTGCTGGCGACGACGGCGACGGCGGCGGCGGCAAAGGTGCCGGCGACATACAGGGCGATGATGGTCTTCAGGCCGCGCGCTTGTCCCTGCTGGTGGCGCGAGATGGCGTGGGTGATGAGGACGAAGACGAGGATGGGCGCGACGGCGCGCAGTGCCTTGGTGAAGAATTCGCCGAGGATTTGGAAGTATTCGGCGGATTGCGGCATTTCCGCCTTGAGCAGGATGTAGCCGATGAGGATGCCGAGCAGCATGGCGCAGAGGATTTGGCGGACGAGCGATTTGCCGAGCCAGCGGAGGAATTGCATGGGGTTTCCTTGTGATGGTTGAAAGGGCGGCTATGGTAATGCCGCACCTGTCTTTCCGGCAATGTTGCGGTAGTGGTTTTTGCGGGGCGGGGGTTATGGGCGGAAATCCGCCTGCCACCGGGTTGGTCGGGTTAGCCGGACAGCATGGCTGCGGCTTCGGCCACGTCCGGCATGGCGGCGAAGCGGCCGCGCATGATGCCGCTGTGGTGCTCGTATACTTCCTGCGCCGACCATTTGCCGTTGGCGAGCGTGCTGTTGCCGCCTTCGGGCAGCACCACGTCAAAATCCAGATAGTTGGCAGTGCGCACGGTGCTTTCGATGCAGTATTCGGTCATCATGCCGACGACAATCAGGCGGCGGATGTTGTTTTGGTGCAGGTAGTCCAGCAAATCCGTGCCTTTGAAGGCGCTGCTGTATTGTTTGTCGATAATGCGCTCACCCGGTTGCGGGGCGATGCGCGCGGCAATCTGCCAGCCGGGGCTGCCGGGCTTGAGCTGCGGGTCGTTTTCATCGCCGTGGCGCACGTAAATTACTGTGCGGCCGTGGGCGCGGGCGGTGGCCAACAGCTGCCCGATGACGGCGAGCATTTCTTCGGCGCGGTAAGGCTGCATATCAAGTAGCGACTGCTGGGTGTCGATCACCAGGAGGGCGGTTTTCATGAGGGGTTCCTTTTGGATTGGGATTGTCTGAACCGGGGTTTCCACAGCGGGAAACGCGACGGCTTCGGGCGGCGCTTTTTCGCGGGACGGGGTTATGGGCGGAAATCCGCCTGCCAGCGCCACGGCAGGGCAAGGGCGATGAGATTGAGCAGGCCGATGCTGAACGGGTTGGGGTAGAGGAAGATGCCGTACGGGTGGCCGTGCAGACCGTCGTAGGCGGTGATTTTCAGCGGGATGAAGCCGGTGAGCCAGCCGGTGAAGCAGGCGAGGTTGAGCGCGAGCAGCAGCCAGCCGAACGGGCGGACGCGCAGCGGCGGTTGCCACGCACCGGGCGTGGGCGGGGTGCCGTCGCAGGCGGCGTTGGCAGTCGCGGCGATGTCGCAGATGGCCGCGTAGTCGCACAGACGCTTGGTGTTGATGCAGCGGTGGCTGCGCGCCAAAGTGAAGTCGCAGATATGGAATTGCAGTTGTTCCGGGAAAATGCCGTATTCGGCAACGGCATGGACGCCCAGCAATTCCTGCCAGACGATGTGGCAGTTGCGCGCGCCGCTGTAGAGTTTGCCGCCCGTAATACGTTCAGCGCCAAAGCGCCTGTAGGCGGGGTAATCGGCGGGCAGGTCGGCCAGACTGCGCTGGCGCGGATTGGCGAGGGCGAAACGCAGGCCGTAGCGGTCGGCGCTGGCAAAGGGTTCGGCGGGCGCGAGGAAACCGTGACGGAAATTGCGCCACAGGACGCGCAGCACCAGCGCCATCAGAATGAGGTCAAGCAGCGCCCAGCCGGGATGCGCCAAATACCAGCGCGGCGCGGTTGCGGTCGTGCTGGTCAGCAGGAACAGGGCAAGCAGCAGCCAGAAATAGAGGCGAATGTTGCAACTGCGCACGACGCGCGGGTGTTTGTACCAGTAACGCGTGTTTTCCGCCTCCGGCGGTGGTGCGGGCGGGGCGGGCAGGTCGCCGCGGTACGCCTGGCGGCGGTAGTCGGCAAAGCTATGGAGACCGTGATGCAGGCCGTAGAGGATGAGCGCGGCGCAGATGCCGGTGAAGAAGGTCATGGCAGCGTTGCTCAAGAGTGCCAGCAGCGGCAGGGCGAGGGCGGTGGCGAGGTTGAGCGCGAGCAGCAGCCAGCCGAACGGGCGGATGTGCGGCGGGGCTTGGGTACTACTGGCGGCGAGTTCGGCGAGGTCGGCGGCAAATGCTTCGCGGTGTATCTGCTCCAGCTCGGCGGCAATGGTGCGGTCGGCGGCGATGTATGCGGGCAGCGGTTCGGTGTGGCCGTGCAGGCGGCTGAGGGCAAGGTAGAGGTCGTGGTTGTCTTCTTCGTCCAGCACCGGGGCGGTACGGATGTATAGCCATCCCCCCAAAGCCTCATACTCTCTTCGGCGGCGCGCCTTGTCTGAGGCTTTGGGGGTATCGCTATATTCGCTGTTGCCGTCGCGGTATTTGAGGACGAGCTGTTGCGGGTCATAACGGAAATCGACGTCTTGCAGTTCCGGCCAGTACCGTTGCCAGTTGAGGCGGCCTCCGCCGAGGTGGCCGGCGGGACGGGCGCGGGCGAGGGCGAGACCGTCGTGGTCAATGCGCGCCACCGGTGCTTTCGCGCCGATGAAGGCGTTGCCGATTTCACGCCCGGCCAGCGCGACGAGGACGGGCAGGAATACGGCGGCGGGCAGCGCGAGTGTCAGGGACGCGCCGCACACGAGGATGATGGCACAGAGGGTGGCAGGGATGAGCAGCCAGAAACAGCGGCGGTTGGCGTGCTGGATAAGACGCGGGTGTTTGTACCAGTAAAGGGCAGGGCGGTCGGACATGGGGCAAATGGTTAGTGTGGATGGCTATTTTTCAAAGTGTGGGTGGAGGCGGGTGCGGTGCCAGTTTCAGGTATCGGGATGGAAGCCGATGATTTGCAATGCCGGAATATCGTTATCCGTCCAGCTGATACCGCGCCGGTTTTTGTCCAGAAATGCTTGTGGCAAGCTGCGTATCGGGTTGCCGCTTATATCGAGATGGCTTAATTCTTCTGCCAATGCTTCACTCTCAGGCGGAAATTCGCTGATCAGGTTTCCGGCCAAATAAAGTCCATACAGTTCTTTTAAGCGGGCTATGCCGGGTGGCAGTGCAGTAAGTTGAGTGTACTCCAAATGAAGCGACCGCAATCCGCTTAATGCCAGGATTTCTTCAGGGAAACGGGATAAGGGATTGTGGGTGTATTTCAGTTTTTTCAGTCCGGCCAGTTTGCCTATTTCCTGCGGAAAAATGTCAAATTCGCAGCATGATAAATCCAGTTGTTCTAGCCCTTGTAGTGTTGCAAATGTTTCAGGCAGTTGTTGCAACGGATTGTTTGACAGCAGCAGGGTTTTCAGTTTTTGCAGTGCGCCTGTTTCTGCGGGCAGGTTTTGTAACTGTGCATCGCATATCTCCAGCTCCTGCAAGGCGGCAAGTCCGGCAATGCCTGCGGGTAACCGGGAAATGTTGGTATTGTTCAGCGTCAGTTTTTCCAGTTTTTTGAGCTGGCCAATTTCGTCCGGCAATGTGACCAGCGGGGTATTATCCAGGCATAGTTGCTGTAGCGCGTGCAGTTGGCCGATGCTTGTTGGCAAGGTTTTTAACCGGGTATTTTCAAGGTCGAGCGCTTGCAGGTGTTGTAATTGGCCAATTTCGTCCGGCAGTTTTTCGAGCGGGGTATTTTTGAGTTTTAATTCACATAAATTTGTCAATTTTCCGATCGCTGCAGGCAGGGTTTTCAACCGGGTTTCCCGCAAATCCAGTTTCCATAGTTGGGTGAGCTGCGCCATTTCGTCCGGCAGTTTTTCCAGCGGGGTATTGGTAAGTTCCAGCTCCTGCAGGCCGGCCAGCCCGCCAATGACTGCGGGTAGTCCGTTTAATCGGGTTTCCCGCAAATCCAGTTTGCATAATCGAGTAAGTTGCGCCATTTCGTCCGGCAATTTTTTCAGCGGATTTCTGAGCAGCAAAAGTTCTTCCAGATTCGCGAGCCGTCCGATTTCTTTCGGCAGTGTGGTAAATTCGCAGTCATTGATATGCAGGGAACGCAGATTTTTCAGCTTGGCGATTTCTGGCGGCAGTGTGCTGATTTGGGTCATATTGAGCTGGAGTTCTTGCAGGGATTGCAGTTCGCCAATTTCGGCTGGAAGACGGTTCAACCATTGTTTGGGTCTGTCTTTGTCGCCCAACTGAAGCGTCCACAAATAGCCGAACAGATCTCCGGCAAAGATGGTGATTTTCCGCAGCTTTCGGCATTGCGCAATTTCTGGCGGCAGGGTTTCGATGCGCCAGCCGCCCACCCACAGTTCTTCCAGGTTTTCAAAGCGGGCGATTTCCGCCGGGACGATGCTGATGGTGTAATCGGAGATGGCGCATCTGCGTACCCGCTGGTAATCCCCGGTGGTCAGTTTGCGCAGGTCGTTGGCGATGTCGTCCAGTTCAATGGCGGCAGGGTCTGTTTCCCAGCGGTAGATGTATTTGCTCATGAGTGTCTCCTGACGGGTTGGTTTTTCGGGCAATGTGCAAGGTATGCGCTGTAAGGCGGCTATGCGGATGGTGATGGCTTCGCCGGACCGCTCCTGCGCGCCGTTTTTTGGGCGGATACGGTTATGAAAACACCCGCCGGGGCGGGTGTCTGTGTCAGGTAGTGGTGAACTGGCCGTAGGCGCGGATTTTTTCTTGTCGCTTTTGCAGCCGTTCGGCGCTGTCGAGTGCTTCGAGGGTTTCGAGTTCGCGGGCGAGGGTATCGCGCAGGGTCTGCGCCATCGCCGCCTTGTCGCGGTGTGCGCCGCCCAGGGGTTCGGCGATGACGGCGTCTATCAGGCCGAGTTTTTCCAGTTTGCCTGATGTCACCTGCATGATTTCTGCCGCTTCCGCCGCTTTTTCGGCGCTGTGCCAGAGGATAGAGGCGCAGCCTTCTGGTGAGATGACGGAGTACATGCTGTATTGCAGCATCAGCACGCGGTCGGCAACGCCGATGGCGAGTGCGCCGCCGCTGCCGCCTTCGCCGATGACCACGGCAATGGTCGGGATGTCCAGTTTGCTCATCTCGTAGAGGTTGCGCGCGATGGCTTCGGACTGGCCGCGTTCTTCGGCGCCGATGCCGGGGTAGGCGCCGGGGGTGTCGATGAAGGTGATGAGCGGCAGGCGGAAGCGTTCGGCCAGTTTCATCAGCCGCAGCGCCTTGCGGTAGCCTTCGGGGCGGGGCATGCCGAAGTTGCGCCGCACTTTTTCTTTGGTGTCGCGGCCTTTTTCGTGGCCGATAATCATCACCGGGCGGTCGTTCAGCCGTGCCAGTCCGCCGACGATGGCGTGGTCGTCGCCGTAGTGGCGGTCGCCGTGCAGCTCGCGGTAATCGGTGAAGGCGGCCTTGATGTAGTCCAGGGTGTAGGGGCGCTGCGGGTGCCGCGCCAGTTGGGCGATTTGCCAGTCGTTGAGGCCGGCGAAGATGTTTTCGGTGAGGGTTTTGGTTTTGGTTTCGAGGCGGCTGATTTCGTCGCCGAGGTCAACTTCGGTCTGGCTGCTGAATTGGCGCAGTTCGGCGAGTTTGTATTCGAGTTCGGCGATGGGTTGTTCAAATTCGAGGTAGTTGGGGTTCATGCGTCAGCTCATGGTCAGTTCGGCTTCCAGTGCCATCAGGTTGGGGAGGACGATACGTTTGCCGTCTTCGTGCCCGGCGAGGGTGACGTAGCGCGAGATGTAGCGGTGGCTGCCTTTGCCCAGCGGGCGGATGTCGTCTTCGCTGGCGTTCATGATCAGCGGTTCGCCGTGCGCAAGGATAGCATATTGGCGGTAGCGCCCTTGCGGGTTGACGGCGTTGACGAGTACGGTGCGGTAGTTGCTGCGGTCTTCGTCTTTGCGTTCGGCGAGCGGTTTGTTGCTGAAGTAGTCCACCAGCGGGATTTTGTCGTTCTGGATGAGCAGGCCGCCGATGATGTATTCGCTGCCGCTGTCAATGAGCAGCGGCGGCGCGTAAGGGAAGACGTGCGCGATGAGTTCGGCCGGCAGGATGAGGTAGTCCTGCGCGGTCGGCACGAGCATGATGTTGATTTGGTTCATTTAGAGTTCTCCCCGTTTTTTCAGCAGGTGCTCCAGGGTCTGGATGAGGACTTCTTCGCTGTAGGGTTTGCCGAGGTAGCCCTGGACGCCGATGGCGTCCGCGCGTTCGCGGTGTTTGTCGCCGGTGCGCGAGGTGATCATCACGATCGGCACGTCGCTGACGGCGCTGCTGTTGCGGACGTGGCTGGCAAATTCAAAGCCGTCCATGCGCGGCATTTCGATGTCGAGCAGGATGATGTCCGGGGTGAAGTTCGCCAGCACTTCGATGGCGTCGAGGCCGTCTTTGGCGGTGGCGACGTTGTAGTGGTGGCGTTCGAGCAGGCGCGTGCTGACTTTGCGCATGGTGACGGAGTCGTCCACCACGAGGACGTTCGGGATGCGCGCTTCTTCGGCGGCGGCGACTTCGTCGTGGATGGGCGTCAGGTTGGCGATGCGGCGAGACAAATCGAGCAGTTCGAGTACCGGCACGACGCGGCCATCGCCAAGGATGGTGGCACCGGAGATGCCGGGGATGTTCAGCACTTGCCGGTTGACGTTTTTGACGATGATTTCGAGGCGGTTGAGGATGCGGTCCACGTGGAAGGCGACTGGTTCGCCGCCTGCGTTGATGAACAGCACCGGCGCGCTTTGTTCTTCCACGGCGAAGGTGTACTGCTCCGGTTTGAAGTAGGCGCCGAGGATGTACTGGCGGTAGTCCTGGTCGTTGTAGTGCTGGTACACGGTTTCGCCGTCGAAGCTGCGTTGCAGGCTGTCGCGGTCCACCTGGCTGATGGCGGCGATGGAGGACATCGGCGCGGCGAAGGTTTGTCCGGCGATTTCAACGAGCAGTACTTCGGCGATACTCATCGAGAACGGCATACTCAGCGTGAACTGGGTGCCTTTGCCGCGCAGCGAATACACGCCAATCTGGCCACGGCGCTGTTTGACCATTTCGTTGACCACGTCCATGCCGACGCCGCGCCCGGCCAGTTGCGACAGGGATTCGGCGGTGGAGAAGCCGGAGCGCAAGATGAGGGTGCTGAGGTAGGCTTCGTCGTGGGCGCGTTCGGGGTCGAGCAGGCCTTTGGCTTCGGCTTTTTCGCGGATGCGGTCGTAGTTCAGCCCCTGGCCGTCGTCGATGAGATCCACCGAGAGTTCGGCAGCGTGGACGGAGACGACCAGTTTGATGGTGCCGGTTTCGGGTTTGCCTGCGGCAAGCCGCTCTTCCGGTTTTTCGATGCCGTGCGCGAGCGAGTTGCGGATCATGTGTTCCAGCGCGGGCAGGATGTCTTCGAGCAGGCGGCGTTCGACTTCAACGTCGCCGCCTTCGAGGACGAAGTTGACGTCTTTGCCGACGCTTTTCGCGGTCTGTTTGACCAGGCGACGCAGGCGCGCTTCGTGGACGTCAAACCGCATCAGCTGCGTGGTGAGGAGGTGATCCTGGATGCCACGCTGGATGATGCCCTGCTGCGTCGAGAGGTTGCGCAGGATGATGTTGTCCTGGCTCAGCGTGTCTTGCAGGTTCTTGAGGTCGTCGATGGCCTCGGAGATTTGTCGCGACAACTGCTGGATTTCGGTGAAGCGGTCCATTTCCAGCGGGTCGAAGTGGGTGTCGTCTTCGCCCTGCTGTTCACGGCGGTAGAGCAGTTGCGCTTCGGTTTCGCCGTCAAGGCGGCGCATTTGTTCGGCGATGCGGGCGGCGACGCGGGTCAGTTCGTTGAGGTTGAACTCTGCTTCGCTGATGACGTTTTCCATGCGTGAGCGCATGATGGCGGTCTCGCCGGTCATCGCGATCATTTCGTCGAGCAGTTGCGCATCGACGCGGACGTAACGCGGCAGGTTGTCGGCGTTGGCGCTGTCTTTGTCTTTCGCGGCTTCGGGTTTTTTCTCTTCTTTTTTCTCTGGCTGTTCGTTGCCGTATTCGATGACGGATTCGACGCCTTCCGGTTTGCCGTCAAAGCCTTTGTCTTTGGCCTTGTCGTGTGCGTCGTGCGCCTGTTCCGCCGGACGGTCATCGTGATGCGGCGCATCGTGGTGATGGTCGTCGTGCGGATGCGCCTCATGCGCGGCGGCGGGGGCATGGCTGTCGCCCGCGCCTGCACTGGCGGCACTTTCGGCGTGCGCGGCATGGTCGCTGTGTGCGGCGCTGCTGCTGGTGGATGCGGCGGCAGGTTCGCTGGCGGGCGTGCTGCTGGCCGGGGCGGGCGGGGCGCTGAAGGCGCTGCTGTCGCCACCGCTGTGGGCAGGGGCTTCGCGGGTGTCGGCGGCATCGGTCATGCTTTCGTCGCCCGATGGCTGCGCTGCGGCGTCCGCCGCTTCGCCTGCGGGCTGCTGCGGCTGTTCCGCGTTTTCCGGGGCGGTGTCGCCGCTTTCCGCTGCCGTATCGGCGTTGTCGCCCGCTTTTTGTGATGGCGGGCGGTACACGCCGCTGTCGGCAAAGGTCTTCAGCGATTCGTTTACTTCCAGCGCCGGTTGTGGCATTTCGTGGCGCAAGACGCTGTCGAGCATATCGTAGTGGGCGTCGAGGCCGAAGTGGAGCAAGGTTTTCGCTTGGCGCACTTTGCTCTCGGCCAGCTCCGGCACTTTGTCGATGACGGATTCCATCAGGTGCGCGGTGTCGCCGATGGCGGTGAAGCCGACGAGGCGCGCGCCCCCCTTGAGGGTGTGCATGGTGCGCTGTAGCTCTTCCACCACTTCTTTTTTGCTGAAGTCGTCTTCGAGCAACTGGCTGGTGGTTTGCAGCAGCTCCTGCGCTTCGTCGGTGAAGATGTCCACCAGCACCGGGTCGATGTTGTCGTCGAAGTCGGTGGCAATCGGCACTTCCTCCACCACCGGCTCTTCCACCGGCGGCGCGTTTTCTGCCGCTTCAGCCTGCTGTTGTTGCGCGATACGCGCCGCTTCGGCTTCTTCGGCCACGTCCGGGTAGGGCAGCGGCTGGTTGAGGTAGCTGTGGATGTTGTTGAGGATGTAGGGGTCGGTCTGCGGCAGGTAGCCGTCGCGGACAGAGTCCAGCATCAGCATTCCTTGCCACATCGCGCCAACGAGGATGCTGGTCGCCTTGCTGCTCGGCTCGGCCTGGCCGTTGACGATGCCGTCAATCAGCGATTCCACGCCGTGAGTGAGGTCGCCGATGGCGTTGTAACCGGCCATGCGCGCGCTGCCCTTGAGGGTGTGCATATCGCGACGGATGGCGTCGAGACGGCTCAACTGGCTGCGGTTTTCGTCCCAGCGCTCGGCTTCTTCCTGACTGTGGGCGAAGAGCGACATCGCTTCGTCAATGAAGGTTTCCGCCAGCATGGTGTTGGCGTTCGGGTCTTCGACCAGCTCGCTGCCAAGCGGGTCGCCGCTGTAGGGCATGGAGGCCGGGTCACCGTTCCATTTGCTGCCGCCCAGCTCGCGCCGCGCGTTCAGCAACGAGTTGATGGCTTCGATGGCGTCGTCTTCGTTGCCTTCTTCTTCGTAGTTTTCGATGAGGTTGGCGCTTTGGCGCAGCACGGCGGCGCAACTGAGGCTGACCGGCGTGCCTTCCTGTTTGTGGGTGAGCAGCAGTTGTTCGATGGAATCAAGCAGGCGCCAGACCCACGGCGGGGCGGCGTCGCTGTCAATGCTGTCTTCAATGTCATAAACGGCGTCAATCAGGTCGTCAACCAGCTCCGGCGATTCGGTTTTGTCCGCCATTTGCGACAGGGTGTCGAACTGGTCCACCGCACGCAGGAATCCGGCGCGGCTGGCGGCGGCGCTGCTTTCGCTGCTTTTTTCCTGGTTGATGGCGTTTTCCAGCCCCGGATGTTGCGCGAGCGAGGCCAGCTCCTGGCTCAGCCGCTCTGCCGGATTGGCACGACGCGGCATATTGGCGAGGATGTTGTTCAGGTCGCCAATGGAAACGGCTCCGGCGACGGCTTGCGTCGGTTTGCCCGCGGCGCTGCCACCCAGCGGACGGCCGGCGAACGATACCGGAACGTCAACGATGTCGGCGTCATTGAGCGGCGGATGGTCGCCGGGGACGGTGGCGGTGTCGATGAAGCCACCCTCGCCGGTCGCCGCATCGGCGGGCAGGTTTTCGGGATAGACTTCGGCGTCGCCCGCCGCCTGTTCGCCTGCCGGGATGTCAAAGAATCCGGCATCGACCACTTCCGGCGTGGCATCAACGAATCCGCTCTGGTCGCCGTGAGCAGGCATTGCCGCGTCGGCAGATACTGCGTCGTCCGGCGACAGCACTGCTTTGACCAGCGTCGCCGGCGGTTCGGTTTGCAGCCCGGCGTCGGCAAAGACCTGCGCCACCTGTTCCGGGGCAAAGCCCTGTACCGCCAGCGAATCGCCCAGATGCTGCTGCACCGCGGCAATCGCCGCCGGTTCCTGCGGCAGGCCGTTTTGCTGCCAGTGGCGTTGCAGGGTCGCGGCGAGTGCGGCCTGGGTGTCGGCGTCGCCATCCTGCAAGCCGCGGCGCAGCATACCGAGCAGGCGGTTGTACACCTCCGGCGGAAATTCCTCCGGCAACACCGCCGGCCCCGCCGCCTTCTCCGCGGCGCGACCCAAAATCGCTTCTATCGTCGCCGCATCCACCTTGTCGCCCAGCGATGCGCTGATGCGCGCGGCAACCGTGGCGCGGGTCGCTTCGTTATAGATGGAATCGGTTTCCTTCCATTGCGCGCCGATGCTGGCGGCAAGCATTTCCTGGGCGACGGCACTGTCGCTATGCGCAGCGGTAAGACCGGCGTGCAGCGTTTGCAGCATCTCGCTGTAGGCTTCGTGCTCAACCCCGGCGGGCAGGGCGGCGGCCTGCACCGCAGCGCGATTGAGGATACCTTCGACCGTCGCGGTATCCACTTCACCACCGAGGGCAGCGCTGATTTGTTGGGCGACGGCGGCACGGGCAGCCGCATCCTGCAACGAATACGGTTCCTCCCATTGCGCGGCGAGCATCGTTGCCAGCGAATCCAGCGCGGCCTCATCGCCCTGGGCTGCGACAAGGTCAGTACGCACCGTTTGCAGCATTTCACCGTAGGCTTCGTGTTTGACGCCTGCGGGCAGCGCGGCGGCCTGCACGGCGGCGCGATTCAAAATGCCTTCGATGGTGGCGGCATCCGCTTCACCACCGAGGGCGGCGCTGATTTGTTGCGCCACGGCAGCGCGGGTGCTGGCGTCTTGCAATGAATGCTGTTCTTGCCATTGCGCGCCGATGGTGGCGGCGAGCGCTTCGGCGGCGGCTTCGTTGTGTTGCGCTTCGCCAATGCCGGCACGCAGCGTTTGCAGCATCGCGCCATAGGCTTCGTGTTTGACGCCTGCGGGCAGCGCGGCGGCTTGCACGGCGGCACGGTTCAAGATGCCTTCAACCGTGGCGGCATCGGCGTCACCACCGAGGGCGGCGCTGATTTGTTGCGCCACGGCAGCGCGGGTGCTGGCGTCTTGCAATGAATGCTGTTCTTGCCATTGCGCGCCGATGGTGGCGGCGAGCGCTTCGGCGGCGGCTTCGTTGTGTTGCGCTTCGCCAATGCCGGCACGCAGCGTTTGCAGCATCGCGCCATAGGCTTCGTGTTTGACGCCTGCGGGCAGCGCGGCGGCTTGCACGGCGGCACGGTTCAAGATGCCTTCAACCGTGGCGGCATCGGCGTCACCACCGAGGGCGGCGCTGATTTGCTGGGCGACAGCGGCACGGGTGCTGGCGTCTTGCAATGAATGCTGTTCTTGCCATTGCGCGCCGATGGTGGCGGCGAGCGCTTCGGCGGCGGCTTCGTTGTGTTGCGCTTCGCCAATGCCGGCACGCAGCGTTTGCAGCATCGCGCCATAGGCTTCGTGTTTGACGCCTGCGGGCAGCGCGGCGGCTTGCACGGCGGCACGGTTCAAGATGCCTTCAACCGTGGCGGCATCGGCGTCACCACCGAGGGCGGCGCTGATTTGCTGGGCGACAGCGGCACGGGTGCTGGCGTCTTGCAGACTGTGTTGCTCTTCCCATTGCGCGCCGATGGTGGCGGCAAGCGCTTCGGCAGCAGCTTCGTTACCTTGTGCATTGGCAATGCCCGCGCGCAGCGTTTGCAACATCGCGCCGTAGGCTTCGTGTTTGACGCCTTGCGGCAGCGCGGCAGCCTGAACGGCAGCGCGATTCAAAATGCCTTCGACGGTTGCGGCATCCGCTTCACCGCCGAGGGCGGCGCTGATTTGTTGCGCCACGGCAGCACGGGTGCTGGCGTCTTGCAGCGAGTGTTGTTCTTGCCATTGTGCGCCGATGGTGGCAGCAAGCGCTTCGGCAGCGGCTTCGTCGCTTTGTGCAGCACCAATTCCGGCGTGCAGCGTTTGCAGCATTTCGCCGTAGGCTTCGTGTTTGACGCCCTCCGGCAGCGCAGCAGCCTGAACGGCAGCGCGATTCAAAATGCCTTCAACCGTGGCGGCATCCGCTTCACCACCCAATGCGGCGCTGATGCGTGCGGCAACCGTTGCCCGCGCAGCGGGGTCTTGCAGACTGTACGGTTCCGCCCATTGCGCGCCGATGGTGGCGGCAAGCGCTTCGGCAGCGGCTTCATTGTGTTGCGCTTCACCAATGCCTGCGCGCAGCGTTTGCAGCATCGCGCCATAGGCTTCGTGTTTGACGCCTTGCGGCAGCGCAGCAGCCTGAACGGCAGCACGGTTCAAAATGCCTTCGACGGTCGCGGCATCGGCTTCGCCGCCCAATGCGGCGCTGATTTGTTGCGCCACGGCAGCGCGGGTGCTGGCGTCTTGCAATGAATGCTGTTCTTGCCATTGCGCGCCGATGGTGGCGGCGAGCGCTTCGGCGGCGGCTTCGTTGTGTTGCGCTTCGCCAATGCCGGCACGCAGCGTTTGCAGCATCGCGCCATAGGCTTCGTGTTTGACGCCTGCGGGCAGCGCGGCGGCTTGCACGGCGGCACGGTTCAAGATGCCTTCAACCGTGGCGGCATCAGCTTCATCGCCGAGGGCGGCGCTGATTTGTTGCGCCACGGCAGCACGGGTGTCCGCGTCTTGCAGGCTGTGTTGTTCCTGCCATTGCGCGCCGATGGTAGCAGCAAGCGCCTCGGCAGCGGCGTTGTCGCCTTGTGCGGCAGCCAGTCCGCCACTGAGGGTTTGCAGCATCGCGCCGTAGGATTCGGGGCGGACGCCTGCGGGCAAGGCCGCCGGTGCGGGTTGTTGTCCGGCGACTTTGGCGGCGACGCGGTCAAGAATGGCTTCAACGGCGGCGGCGTCGGTTTCGCCTGCGCCACCGAGGGCGGCGATGACACGCTGCGCGATGGCGTCGCGGGTTGCTTCGTCTTGCAGGCGGTTGTCCGCTTGCAATTGGCTGCTGATGCTGGCGGCGATGGCGTCTTGCGCGGCGTCGCTCTGCGCTTCGCCCATGCGGCTGCGCAGGGTTTCAAGCAGGTGTTCGTAGTCGGCGGGGTTGAGGCCTGCCGGGGTTTCGCGCGCTTTTTCGGCGGCGCGGTTCAGCACGGCTTCGACCAGCGCCGCGTTTTCGTGGCCGTCGCCACCCAATACTGCCGCCATTTGTTCGGCGACGGCGGCGCGGACGGCGCTGTCTTGCAGGCTGTTCTGGTTCTGCCACTGGTTGCCGATGGCGGTGGCGAGCATTTCCTGGATGTCGGCGCTGGAGGCGTTGTCCAGACTGGCGCGCAGGGTGTCCATCATCACGCCGTAGGAGTCCTGGCGTACGCCTTCGGGCAGGACGCTCGGCACGCGGTGCGGCACCTGGGCAAGCATCGCGTCCAGTACGTTTTCGTCAACGGTGCCTTCGCTGGCGAGCGCCGCTTTCAGGTGGGCGATGATGTCGTCGCGGGTTTCGCCTTCGGTGGCGATGCCCTGTTGCAGCCATTGGCGGCTGATGCTGTCGGAGAGTACCGCCTGCATATCTTCGTCGGCACCGGTGGCGAGGCCGCGGCGCAGGGTGCTGAGCATCCGGTTGTAGGCCTGTTCGCTGATGCCGTGCGGGGTTTCGTGTTGCGGTACGCCGGGAGCAACTGGCGCGGTGAGGCCGGGTTGTACCGGGACGGCGGCATCACCGGCAGCATTCGCCTGGGCAAGGATGTCGGCGACCCATTGTGCCTGCGCCCCGCCTTCACGCTGGAAGCTGGCGAGCAGGCTTTGTGCCATCGCTTCGCGCAGCGCCGGGTCGTCGGCAACGCTTTGTTGCCATTGGCGGCGAATGGTTTCGGCCAGCGCCGCCTGCATATCGGCATCCGGCTCACCCATGCGCAGACCGCGTTGCAGGGTGCGCAGCGCCTTGTCGTAGCTTTCTTCGCCGCTGAAATCGGCGGGGGCTGCGGATGCGATTGCGGTTTCTTGTGCGGAAACGCTGTCGTCGGCAAGGCTGATAGCGGGCGCTTCCGCCGAAACGGTTTCGGCGGGCGCGCGGGTTTCGTCATCGCTGGCGAGGCTGATTGCCGCGCTGCTGTCGCCTGTGCTTTCGGCGCTTGCGGTGAATGAAGCGGTGGCGGTGTCGTGGGCGTCGTCGTCGCTGGCGAGGCTGATGGCCGCGTTGCTGTCGCCTGTTGTCTCGGCGGTTGCGGTGAATGAAGCGGCGGCGTGGGTTTCCGCCTCGCCGCTGTCCGTAGTGAGGGCGATGGCGGGTGCTTCGGCCGCGCTGGCAGGTTCGTCGGCAAGGGTAATGTCGTCAAAGGCCGACCAGTCTTCGCTGGCTGGCGCCGCGCTTTCTCCCGCCGGTACGGCTGCGGTAGCGGCAGGTGCGGTACCGGCACCGCTGTCGGAAAGGCGCAGTTGGCGCGACAGGGCGTCCAGCGCGTCCTGTTCGCTTTGCGGCGCGTCCATCAGCGACAGGCGTACCCGTTCGGCGACCAGCGCCTGTTGCAGCAACGCGCCTTTGTGCTCGACGAACTCGTCCTGTTGTTGCAGTACGTTGAGCAGGGAAATGGCATCGCCGACGGTGTCGCGCACCAGCGAGTTGGCGGCAAAGTCTTTTTCAATGACGCGGTTGAGCAGTTGTTCGTGCTGCCAGGCAAATTCGCCCAGCGCCTCGTAACCGACGGTGCGCCCGGAGCCTTTCAGGGTGTGGAAGGCGCGGCGGATGTCGGTGGTGAGCTGCGGGTCGGCGGTATTTTCGTGCCACTGCGGGTAGGCGTCGTTCATGGTGGCGACGATTTCGCCCAGTTCTTCGTTGAAGAACTCGCGGATTTCTTCGTCCATGACTGCATCGGCATGGCTGCCGACAAAGCTCGCCTTCTCGGCGGGGATGTCGAGTTTTTCCAAATCGGTGAGGGATTTGTCCGCGAAATAGGGAACGCCCACCACGGCACCTCGCCCGCCGGATGCTGCGGTATCGCTGGCAGCAGCGACGGTAATGGCGGCGGGTTCTTCGCGGGTATCGGCGCGGTCTGCGTCCGCGTGCGGTTGTTCTGCGGCGTCGGTTGCCGCAACTTCGCTGTTGTCTGTTGCAGTTTCGTGTGTCGCAGAAGTTGCGGCTTCTTCTGCCGGAGTAGCTGTTGCGCCATGTGCGCTTGCACCGGCATCTGTGGCTCCCGTAGCGGTCGCGGTTGTTTCATCTGCTTCGCGGGCAGCCGCTTCGCCTGTCGGAATTGGGCTTTCGGATGCGGGGGCAACTGCTCCCGTATCTGACGCTGTCGCAGCGGTTTCGCTCGCCGGGGCGGGCGCGGCAGTTGCAGCTGGTTGCGCGACAGGGGTTGCGGGCGCTACCGCCGGAGCGGCGGCGCTTGCAGCGGCATTTGCGGCACCGGCTGCCGCAACGCCACCTACCATGGCCGCTGCGGCAGCATCATTGCTGCTGCGCACCGGCACGGCACCGGCGTTTTCTTGTGCGTGTTGGGCGAATCCGAGGGTGGATTGCGGCGCGGCGGCTGTTGCCGTGTGGCTGGCGAGCGTGACCGGCGTCGGTTCCGGTTTTACTTCTGCCGGGATTTCTTCTTCCAAATCTTCCAATACGGAGAAATCGTCGGCGAGTACTTCCAGTCCCGCGCCCAAAACGTCCTTGAATTCCTGGATGTCACCAGTATTTTCCGCATCATCTTCCGTTTCCGGCGGCGCCATGTTGGCAAGTTCGACGAACAGGGCTTTTGCCTTGGCACTGGCGGGGCTGATTTTTTCGATATTGCCCACCGCTTCTTTCAGGAAAGCGACGTCTTGCAGGGATACCTTGCCGGATTCTGCCAAGTCGTCAAACAGGTATTCGACTGCGACCAGTGCATCAATAACCGGCACATAGGTTTTGGCAAGGGTTTGCTCATTCTGCGTGGTAAATTCGGCAAACAGCAGCGCCAATTGTTGCAGTTGGGCAGACAGCTCTTTCAATCCGACCAAAGCGGTCACGGCGCTGTAATGCACCAACTGTTTTGTTGCTTCATGCCACGGCTGTTCCGCCTTGACCGTCTCGACTTGCAAAACTTCCTTGCGCAAGGATTCAAAAAATTGTTTGCCAACTGCACCGGTATCGCGCACCAGTTTTTTGATTTCCAGTTGGCGCGAATGTTCCACCTGCGCCTGCAGGGCTTCCGCATAATTATTGGCGGTTTTGCCCGTGCTGTCTTCCTGCAATTGTTTCAGCGTTTCCTGCACCAGAATCAGGGCTTCGGCCACTTCAATCCATTGGGCGTCCGTCAGCGATTCGCCCAGTTTTTGATTGACCTGGGCCAATAATAATTGTGGTGTTTTGAGTTCGAGGAGTTCAAACAGGTGAATCAGATCTTCATTCTGCCCGGCAATCCCTTCTGCATTGAAAGGTGCCTCCGGATTGCGAATATGCTGCTCAATCTGGTTACGCGCGACTTCAATAATCTTGTTGACTTCGTTTGCCAGTGCCTGATAGGTTTCGCGGCTAATGAACGGTTGCGTCGTGACCTGGATTTTTTCACCACCGGCAAGCAGGGTTTTGACGGCTGCCGTCGCCTGCATGACCGATTGTTTTTGCGTGTCGCTGATATGATCCAGTCGTTCGATGTAATCGGCGAGCACCAATAGCCCGGAGGCAATTTCTGCACCCTTGTCGGCAAACGAGGCGTTTACGCCGTGTTCGTTGACGCCCTGGTCCAAACTTTCCACACCGGCAACAATAGCCTCGGCCAAGGCGACCGCTTCTTCCTGTTCCATCAGCGACAGGCCGCCGCTGATTTCTGCCATGCTTTCGCGCAAGGCGTCCACGCCCCCGGATTCGGGACGCTCCAGCCATTCGATGAGTTGCCGTTTTATGGTGGCGATATTGCGCGCCATTTCAGTCTGGACGCGCGCCAATAGTTGATTGCCTAATTCACTTGCCATGAAAACTCCTGTACCTGATTCGGCACGAATGCCAAATCCTGTTTGTTTTTGATTAATATCCTACCGGCAGTTTGAAGCCCGATACGGAGTTTTTCAGTTCTTGCGAGAGTACGCTCAGGTTTTCGATGGAGTCGGAGGTCTTAATGACGTTCTCGGTCGTCGTGACTGCCATCTGGTTAATCTGCGACATATCGCTCGCGATATTTTCCGCCATGGTGGAAACTTTTCGGGTGGATTCGGAAACCCGTTCAATCAGCGAGGCGAGCGAGGTGGAGACGTCTTCAATTTTGCTGAGTGCCGTACCCGCTTCTTCTGCAATATTTGCCCCGTCAACGACTTCCTTGGTGGAGCGTTCCATCGAGGCGACTGCCGCATTGGTATCGTTCTGGATGGTTTTAACCAGTCCTTCAATCCGCTTGGTTGCATTGGAGGAGCGCTCGGCGAGGCGTTGTACTTCGTCGGCAACGACGGCAAAACCGCGTCCCGCTTCCCCGGCGGAGTTCGCCTGAATGGCAGCATTGAGTGCAAGGATGTTGGTCTGGTCGGCTATGCTTTTGATGATTTCAACGATATTGCCGATTTCTTGCGAGCTTTCGCCCAAACGTTTGATAAGGGTGCGGGTTTCCTGAATGTTGCCACGGATGTTGTTCATGCCGTTAATGGTATTGCGTACCTGTTGTGCCCCTTCACGCGCGATACTGACGGAATTGCGCGCGATTTCGGCAGAGTCAGCAGTACTCATCGCAACGCGGTCGAGTGAACGCACCATGTCGCTGATGATTTTGGCGATGGAGTGAATTTTCTGCGCCTGTTCGGTGGAAGAGGTCTGCATTTGTTCGGCAATCAGGCGGGTACTGTTGGATGCGTTCGATACCTGGGTTGAGGTGCGGTTAATGGTACCGACCAGTTCGCGCATAGATTCGATGGCGTAATTGACGGAATCAGCAATCGCCCCGGTGAAGTCCTCGGTCACTTGTGCTTCTACCGTCAAGTCACCATTGGAGAATTCGGCCAGTTCATCCATCAGGCGCAGAATGGCGTCCTGGTCGCGTTTGGCGCGAAATTCGGCTTCGGTAGAAACATTCTGGATTTTGGAGTATTGCTCGCCAACGAATTGGTACCAAAGGAAACCGGCGGCACCGGTAAGGACGACCATTAACGGTAATACGAGGTTTAGCATAACGCTATTGGTGAACAATAATGCCAGACTAATTAATGCCAGCAGGCCGACAACGGCGGAGGTTGCAATGGCAGGGACGTAAAATTTGCTGCCGCTGCCTTTGGCAACATTCACCCGATTTTTTGAACTTAACATAAATCACCCGTTTATTTATTGTACGTTTTGAATGAATGAGGTATCTGTTACCAGATTTTTCAAATCAATGCGCAACCATTGAAGACCATCCATGGCTGCCTGACCGTCAAGCCAGCCGCGAGACGACT
>ERZ773060.158-NODE-158-length-31490-cov-3.55868_pt1 | contig 31490 bp, 27 predicted proteins | sample MGYA00580628_ERZ773060 | MGnify/ENA primary metagenome ERZ773060 (study PRJEB29015, sample SAMEA2738019) | human oral metagenome | biome: human oral; feature: human-associated habitat; material: dental | place: China | collected 2045 ... | reverse complement strand
AAGCCGCACCTCTGCCGCACCGCCTGCAAGCGACATGCTGATGAATGCAATCACCGTCAGGGCGAACATCCCCATCGTGACATACCCAGCATAGTGGCGAATGCCGTCGAGGAGCTCCTTATAGGCAACCTGACGCGCCGCATGAAAGATCAATGCATGCATCTGCCGCCTCTCTTTCCTCCCGATCATTCGTCGCCCACAGAACGAGACGCCCGCGATCTGCCGCAGCACGCGCTTCCAATGCGAGCAATGTACGCCCTGCGGCATCAAGTGCAAGCCCCGGCTCATCAAGCAGCCAGACCTCGGCGTCGACACCGAGGAGCACGGCGAGACGTACACGCTGGCGCATCCCGGTTGAGAGCTGCCCCGTCCTGCGCGGCAACACCTCTGCTGAAAGTCCCATACGGTCAAGAAGCTTCCTCAGGTCTTTTTCCTCGCAGTCCATGCCGCGCACAGAGAGGAGAAACTCGAGATTCTCACGCACCGTGAGACGCGTATAGAGCTCCATCTCCGGTGTTGCCATCGAGATCAGGCTGCGGTAGTCTGCGCCCCCGATCGCCGCACCGTCTCGGAATACACCAATCGTTCCGGAGGTCGGAAGCATCAGCCGTCCTGCGAGGCGCAGGAGAGTCGACTTCCCGCTCCCGTTCGCCCCCGCGATCGCAGTCACTCTGCCGGCATGAAATGAGCATGTCACCTGATGCAGCACTTCGCGCCCCTCAAATTCCTGGCTGACACCGTCAAAGCGAATCTCAAGCATAAGCTATCCTTTCCATAATTTTAATTTATTTTATCACAAAACTGAAAGAAAAATGAAATACATCTTTCCCATTATATCTTTTTATAGATGTAAGCTATTTCAAAAATGAATTCAGTTCACTCCTTTGGATGATCGGAGAAAAAGCGGTCAGATCTCCGATTGGATTTCTGACCGCTTTTCTCTTCTTCATTATATATTAAATTCATCACAAAGCTGCGATTTTATATATTCTCGTGTGACTGTCACTACGGGGTTAGGAGCCAGAACCGCCAAAGACCGCAGACATCGGAATCGTACTGAGTTTCGCATCGATTTCAGCGATTTCCTCATTTGAAAGGAAGATGTCTGCAGCACCCGCATTCTCCACAAGGCGTGCATGTTTTCGGGTACCGGGAATCGGCGCTATGTACGGCTTCTTGCAAAGCATCCATGCGAGCGCGATCTGTCCGCTCGTCGCACTCTTCTCCTCTGCAAGATTCTGAAGGAGCGTGAGGAGCTTCCTGTTCTCGTCCATTGCCTCCGCAGTGAACTGCGGCATATTCGCGCGCATATCCCCTTCTCTGAACATACTGTCCTTACGATATGCTCCTGTAAGGATGCCGTTGGCAAATGGAGAAAACGCGACAAAGCCGATGTTCAGCTCTTCAAGCACGGGAAACAGATCTTCATGCGCACGCGCCATCATGGAGTAACGGTTCTGTACCGCCGTAAGCGGGCAGACGGCATGTGCACGGCGAATATCCTCCTCCGTTGCCTCGGAGATCCCCCAATGACGAATCTTTCCTTCCTTTTTGAGATCTCCCATCACCCCCGCAACCTCCTCGACGGGAATCTTCGGATCGACACGGTGTTGATAGTAGAGATCGATATAGTCCGTCCCGAGTCTTTGGAGTGATCCGTCCACGGACATACGAATGGTCTCCGGACGGGCATCCGGAACAATAGGGCTTTTCCCCTGCTTTAACAGGCTCATGTCAAAGTGCACGCCAAACTTCGTTGCAAGTACGACCTTATCCCGATACGGTGCAAGCGCTGTGCCGACCAACCGCTCGTTGTCATGCGGATCATCGGGCGTACCGTATACCTCTGCCGTATCAAAATGCGTGATCCCCATATCTATGGCAGCGGCAATCAGCTCGCGCATCTCCTTCTTTTCGGCGGGCGCACCATAGCTCTGACTCATCCCCATACAGCCAAGCCCGACGGATGAGACCGTCAGATTGCCAAGGTTTCGGTAGTTCAATGTAAATCCTCCTTATATAGACTTCGAGGAAGCAAATTTCTCCAATATCTCCATATTCTCCTGCACCAAGGCCGGAGAATAAATTTTCGGTTGATCAGACGCGCGTATGATATTCCAGAGAGCAGCCGCGGCTTGTAATTGGGGCTTATGCCCTCATCTGCGCAAAAATCTTTTAGGAATTGATTCCATTCACACGCAGATGCGTCGTATGTCTCATAGGCATAATCTCCCTCGTATACCTTCAGCAGGTCGCGTATGGTAAACGCCGTGTCCTGCACCGCCTTCACTCGCCGCCATGCCATCGCCATATTCGCTGTAAACTTAAACGGTACAATTCCTGTCAACGATGAAAAATATACCCGGAACTTTGCATTGAAGGAAAATTTACAGCCAAGCAGAGGTGTGTCCAAAGTGATTGTATCTGATGATACGGATGACACAGAGCGGGATACTTTTTTGATGCGGTTCCCCTTAAAGTATTCGGCAATATTGTGACTGAGTTCCGTCTTTACTCCTGTGTGATCAACGCCAATGCTCTTGCAAATTTCCACGAATTCTGCCCGATACCAATAATACTTTTGAAATTCTTTATAGGATGAAAGCTCCTCAAATGCAGGACGTTCTGTCATCATGTACTCCATATTGCAAATGATTGCTTCGTCAAGAAACTTTTCTCATTATAACACAGACATCTGCATATAAAAAAGGATGACAATACCTCGATTGTACCGTCATCCTATTAGGGAAGCACTGACAAATTCAGCTTATGGCGCTTGACATATTTTTACCCGCACTGTGACCTAGAAACCTCTGCATAGTCCTTGTGCTATGCGTTCAGTTTGTCTCCTTGTCCAGACGAAGAATCCACGCCAATCTGATGAACTTCATTTTTTCAGCGATTCCTTAGAATTTATTTTTTCAATACTGCATTCTTTTCAATAATGAGATTGAAGAGTTCCGAGCCTGCCGGAATCTCCGTGAAGTGCGTAAGGGCCTTCTCAAAACCGTGCTCCTTCACATAGTTCTGCACCTCGACCGCCTCGGGATCGTCGGCATAGTCGAAATGAAGCGCTGCGGCGATGACGGTCGCAAGCGCTTCCGGCCTCCTGCCGCGCTCGATGAGCTGCCGCGCCGGCGAGACAAGGCGGTCCTTTGCGCCGAGCTTTCGCTTCGGACCGCGTGCAACACGCGTCACGGCATCCGAGAGGTGCGGATTCTTAAACCGCTCCTCTGCCGTGCGAATGTATGCCGCAAGCTTCTCGCGGTCAAAGCCGAACTTTTCGATAAGCAGTTCGCCGGTCTCTGCCCAAACGCGGCGGACAAAGGAGACGATCTCCTCATCCTTCATCGCCGAAGCGATGTCCTCAATCCCCTTCAAATACGACATGTAGGCGATGGAGGCGTGTCCTGTATTGACGGAAAAGAGTTTGCGTTCGATATACGCCTCGAGATTATCCACCCAAGTCAGGCCCTCGATCTGAGGCTCTGCGCCGACCACACCCGTGCGGTCAACATCCCACTCGGCAAACGGCTCGACCTTGACGAGCAGAGGATCCTCGTTGTGCTGAATCGGAACGATGCGGTCAACGGCAGCGTCCGGGAAGCCGATACAGCATTCAGCTTTTGCCTTCAAATCATCGGCAAGATGCTCATAGACGAAGTTCCTCAACACCGTTGAGCCGCCCACCATATTCTCACATGCGATGATATTCAGCGGCGCATCATTCGTCTCAAGGCGGCGTGCCAGCCCCTTTGCGATATTCGATGCGATGAACTTAAGAATGTTCGGCCCGATGGCAGTGGTGACAATATCCGCCGTAACGAATGCGTCCAGCAGGTCCTCGAGATTTGTATTGCTGTTGATCGCCTTCACATGTTCCACATGGATGATCTTCGGATCGTTCCCGACAACCTCGATGTCATAGGAGCGGCGCTTGTTGATCTCATCGACCAGCGCCTCGGCGACATCTATAAAGGTGACCTCATAGCCCGAGCGAACAAGCAGCTCCCCGATAAAGCCGCGTCCGATATTGCCTCCTCCGAAATGAATTGCCTGCTTCATCGAATTCTCCTTTCAGTTTTTAGTCTGCCTTCGTAAAGACTTCATAGAGTTCATCGGCACTCTTGGTCTTGAAGAGCTCCTCGAGTTGTTCGTCCGTATAGTCGCCGACCATGGTCGCGATGTTGGCGAGAATGGCAAGATGGTCGTTGCCGACGCCCGCGATGCCGATGACAAGATGTGCCGTCTCATCGCCGAATTTTACGCCCTCGGGATACTGTAGAACGACGATGCCGGTCTTTTTGATCGTGTCCTTGACGGCGTTCTCACCATGCGGAATTGCAATGCCCTTGCCAATGTAGGTCGAGAGATCCTGCTCACGGTTGAGCATCCCCTGAACATAGCCCTCATCGACATAGCCGCCTGCAACGAGGAGTTTTCCTGCAGTTGTGATTGCCTCCTCACGGCTGACTGCCGCAAGGCCGACCTTGACATTTTCTTTGAGCAGAACGTCGGCACCGATCTTCTCAGCAGTCTCGGCTTCCGCATCGGAGGCCGGAGCTCCGGCTTCGACCGCTGCCTCTTTCAGACGTGCCGTGACAATCTCATAGACATTGTTCTGCGTAAAGTCGCGCACCCAGATGTGTTCTGCCTGCGGCGAGTCTGCAAGGGCGCGCTCGGCAAGCTTTTCATGAGCGATGACCAGCTGCGCCTCGCTCGGAATCGCTCCGATCGCACAGTTCGTGACGGAGATGTCCGTATAGCCGTCCTTCTTGAGTTTCTTGCGCAGAGCCGCAGCGCCGAGTGCAGAGGAGCCCATGCCCGCATCGCAGGCGTAGACAATGGCCTTCAGGTCCTTGCCTGCAACTTTCTTCTCTGCGGGAAGCTCCTTGCCCCGGTTCTTCATGTCACTCATACTCTCGCGTGCCGACGCAAGCGAGTCATCATCGACATCCTTAGACATCTTAATGAATACCGATGCAACCGCGCAGGACACCGCCGTCGCGACAGCAAATGCCGAGAGATTTGCAAAGAGCACCGATCCGCTCGGCGTCATGGCGATAATCGCAAAGATCGATCCCGGAGAGGATGGTGCAATGAGTCCGCCGCCGAGGAGGCCGAGTGTAAAGACGCCGGACATACCGCCCGCAATCGCAGCAATGATGAGGATCGGCTTCATCAGGATGTATGGGAAATAGATTTCGTGAATACCGCCAAGGACGTGAATGATCATCGCCCCTGGCGAGGACGACTTTGCCATCCCCCTGCCGAACAGCCAATAGGCGAGCAGGATGCCGAAACCGGGGCCCGGGTTCGCCTCAAGCAGGAAGAACATGGACTTGCCGTATTCCTGCGCCTGTTGGATACCGAGCGGGCTGAGCACGCCGTGGTTGAGGGCATTGTTGAGGAAGAGAACCTTCGCCGGCTCGATGATGATGGACGCCAGGGGAAGAAGTCCCATCGCGACAATCCCCTCCACGCCGCTGCGCAGGATGTCGTTTGCACCGGCAACTACGGGGCCGACTACGGCATAGGCAATCATTGCAAGAATGCCCCCGAGGATGCCGAGTGAGAAGTTGTTGACCAGCATCTCAAATCCAGCGGGGATGCTGTCGCGGATGGCATCGTCGAATTTCTTGATGATACAGCCGCCCAAGGGACCCATGATCATCGCGCCAAGGAACATCGGAATGTCTGAACCCGCAATGATGCCCGACGTCGCGATCGCGGCCATAACGCCGCCGCGGTGCCCGTAGATTGCTGCACCGCCGCTGTAACCAATGAGCAGCGGGATCAGCCACTTGCTCATCGGCCCGCCGACCTGCGCGAGATACTCGTTCGGCATCCACCCCGTCGGAATGAACAGCGCCGTCAAAAAGCCCCATGCAATGAATGCACCGATGTTCGGCATAACCATTCCGGACAGGAAGCGTCCAAATTTCTGCATGGCCTCCTGTGCCCCTCCGCCCTGTTGACTCATAACAATCCCCCCCTGATATAAAAAGTTTTATCTATAAAGAGCCGTTCCAGTCTCTCCCGGAAACGTTCTTCGAAAACATATTTCCACACACAGCATATTTCATCTCACTCCCCCCGAGTGAGAATATCCCCGACCGGTCGTGCCGGATTCGAAAAAGAGCCATCAACAAAATCAAGCGATGCTCCGATCTCATTATATCACACTTCTGCCCTGTTTCTGCAACAAAAAACTGTTGTACGAGGGGCCTCATACAACAGTTCATGTTCCACCATACAATAAGCAGAATTACGCAAAATCCAGTCCCGGAACAGCATTCAGATAAAGATCGCTGTACCGCCCCGCCATAGCCTGATAGGCGCCGCGGCAGGCAATCATTGCAGCATTGTCCGTACAGAGGCGCGGCGAGGGGTACAGGTAGCGAACCCCCTGCTCCGCTGCCGTCTCGCGGAGACGCTTTTCAAGCGCCTTGTTTGCTGCAACTCCGCCCGCGACTACAAGTATCCCGCGTCCTGCCTCGTGAATCGCCTCAAATGCCTTATGCACGAGCACCTCGACAACAGCAGCCTGAAAAGAGGCGGCGATATCCGCTTTATGGAGCTCATGCCCCCTCATCTTCTCACTGTTGATATAGTTCAGCACGGCAGATTTCAGTCCGCTGAAGCTGAACTCATAATTCCCCTCCCGGGCAAGCGCACGCGGGAAGTCAATCGCTGCCGGATTTCCTTCCCGTGCGAGTTTGTCGATCTCGGGGCCGCCCGGATACGGCAGGCCCATCACGCGCGCCACTTTGTCAAATGCCTCGCCCGCCGCATCATCGCGCGTCCTGCCCATCAGGCGAAACGTCTCATAGTCCGCCACGTCGACGAGCGCCGTGTGCCCTCCCGAAACGACAAGCGCCATAAAGGGAGGCTCAAGATCCTTCGTCTCAAGGAAGTTCGCAAAGATATGCCCCTCGAGATGATTCACTCCAATGAGCGGCACACCGAGCGAAAAGGCGAGCGACTTGGCAGCTGATACGCCGACCAGAAGCGCCCCGACTAGCCCGGGCCCATAGGTGACAGCGATCTGATCGATCTCCGGCAGTTCCGTGCCCGCCTCGCAAAGTGCCTGCTCAACAACAGGAAGGATGCTCAGAATATGATTGCGCGAGGCGATCTCCGGCACCACGCCGCCGTATTTCTGATGAATCGGAATCTGCGTGGCAATGACACACGAGAGCAGCTCACGCGTCCCGCGCAGAACAGCCGCCGAGGTCTCATCGCAGCTCGTCTCAATCCCGAGCGTCAGTTTCTGATGAACATCTTTCATCTGCAAATTCCTTTAGCTTTGTATGCCACATGAGGATCGCATCCTCATCATTGTCCTGATAGTATTTCCTGCGCACGCCGACCGCAGAGAAACCGAGCCCCTCATAGAGGCGGATCGCCGGTGTATTCGACATCCGCACCTCGAGCGTCATGCGCTCGGCGCCGCGGGCCGCTGCTGCGTGCATCAGTTTTTTCATAAGGATCCTGCCAAGGCCCCTGCCGCGCTGCGCAGCGGTCAGGGCAATGTTCGTCACCTGCGCCTCCTCAAATGAGATCCAGCACCCGCCAAAGCCGATGATGCTGTCGTCGGCAAGGGCGACAATGTAGCAGGCGAAATCATTTGACGCCTCACGCCAGAAATCCTCGCGCGACCACGGCGTCGGAAAACTCTCGTACTCGACACGCGCCACATCCTCCGCGTCCTCCGGCATCAGTGCGCGAAATTGGATCACGATGCTGCCTCGCTGCCGTGCCGCTTCTCCCAGAGGACTTCCGCCTCGCTGCGGCGCAAATAAAGCGGCACCGCCGTCATCGGATCGTCCGATTCCCCGCGGCGCAGGCGCGTGAGTCCGGCAAGGCCCACACAGGCAGCGCGCGGCATACGTGCATGAATCGGCGCAAGATGAACATCTTCGGGCAGAGCTGCATCCATATGCTTCTGCATGGCATCGCCGAGCAAAACAACAGGCCGCGCCGTTCCCTTGAGCGCAGCGACAACCTCCGTCAGCGGCAGGATCACAAGAGGACGGTCCTCTTGCAGTTTCAATGCATCACCATCCGCACGCCATGTAAACTCCTGTACATAGGCGCTCCCCTTCTGTGCGTCCATCATACAAACGAGGCGCACACCCTCACAGATGCAGTGATGGGCAAGCGCCTCGAGTGTAGGAACTCCAATCAAGGGAATGCACAGAGCATATGACATCATCTTTGCCGCCGCAAGACCAATGCGCAGCCCGGTGAACGAACCGGGACCGATACTGACGGCGATGCCTTCAAGTTCTTCTTTTTTTATGCGCGCCATATGGAGTACCGTCTCAATATGGGGCATGAGCATTTCTGAATGCGTCAGCGCGCCCTGCATACTCAGCTCTGCAGCGACGCACTCCTCCGAGAGAACAGCAACACTCGAGACCTGTGAGGAGGTATCAATGCTCACGATCGACAATGTTGTTCAACTCCCCTAAAAGGCACCTGCTCTTCTCTCCTTCGGCGGCAAAAGTAAACTGTCGATCCTCTCCGTCAAGCGCGTCAATACGAACCTGCAGGCGATCCTCCGGCATTGCATCCGGGAATTTTTCCGCCCACTCGATCAGGATGATGCCCTCTGACGCTTCTGCATATTCATAGAAGCCAATATCCTCGAGCTCCTCCTCGGACGCGATCCGGTAGAGGTCAAAATGCACAATCGGGCAAACACCCTCATAGATATTCATGAGATTAAATGTCGGGCTCGTCACATCGCTCTCTACGCCGAGTGTCCGTGCGAGAGCCCGTACAAACAGGGTCTTGCCCACACCAAGCTCTCCATCGAGGCAGATCACCGTCCCCTCATGGATGATTTTACCGATCGTTCCCGCTAAATGCGCAGTCTCCTCGGGAGAATGCGTGATACAGGTGAGCATATGCCGTCCCCTTTGATGATTGAGTAAAACTCGAAATAATTTTATTTATTATAGCATGACCGACAATTTTGCGCAAAGGATGTACCGAATTTCCGAATAGAAAAAGCGGAACGGAGAGCGTATGCTCCCCGTCCGCCTATTCAGGCAGCCGTACTGTCATGCGCCCGGCGTTCAAATCGATCTGCAGCACAACCGCGCGCAGAGCCGGAACAAGGAGCTCGCGGCCGTCCTCCGTGCGTACAGCATAGACATCGTTGCTGCCCGTACGGAGGACATTCTCAACGATGCCGAGTTCATTCCCTGCCTCATCGTATACCGCAAGACCCACGATATCAAAGACATAGTATTCGCCCTCGCCGAGCGGCGCCGCCTGTGCACGCGGCACCGTGAGAAGGCGCCCCGTCAGACGCTGCGCATCTTCGCGGGCAGCATATTCGCGAAAGCGCATCAGAATATTCTTCCCCTGTGGCTTCATGTGCTCAATGTGCAGGAGCTCATCGCCCGCCATGACCTCGTGCAGCGAGGCAAACCGTTCGGGGAAATCCGTCAGCGGAATGATGCGCAGAGCGCCGCGGACGCCATGCGGCGCACCGACGCGGCCGATAACAATGCGTTCATCAGGCACGGATGGCGACAATCTTGTCATCCTCCACCAGAATCTCGACATTCATCAGTTCACGCATATCGTCACCCACGTTTGCCTTGACCAGGCGTTCGAGGGTGCCCTGGACGATCTCCGCCCCCTCGGCGAATTTCTGCAGTTCCTCCTGATGGGCGCGCGTCTCCTCAACATAGTCCATGCGGCGCTGACGCTCCTGGCGGATCGTATTGATGTGCTGGATCGCCTGGGGCGTGAGCTCACCCTGTTCCGCCTCCTGCATGACGCGTTTTTCCTGAATGCCGAGCTGCTGGAGCTCGAGCTCAGCACGGCTGAGCCCCTCTTCCATCTCCTTGAGCATCTTTGTACGCAGCTTTTCCGTCAGTTTCGCCTTGACGGTAACAGGTACCTTCATTGTGATAGAATCCACTCTGTATCTCTCCTTACGCAAAAACGGCGGCCGTCACAGGACGCGCGCCGTTTCTGTATGGCTCAGCCAATCTCGACCGTCGCCCGCTTATTTTCCTTCGTTGCAGCAGCTTTGACAACACTGCGCAGAGCTTTTGCAATGCGCCCCTGTTTGCCGATGACCTTGCCCATGTCATCCTCCGCCACGCGAAGTCTCAAAATGATCTCCTGATCATCCTGCGTTTCGTCAACGACGACAGCTTCCGGATGATCTACCAAGGATTTGGCAATAACCTCGACTATCTCTTTCATGCTGATCGTCTCTCCTCATTGCACAATGCACGCGTCCATGAAAGATCCCTCCACCAAAATGAAGGAATCCCTCTCGGAACGCGCAGCATTTGTTAGTCCTTCTGACGCTTTGCCTCGGCAAACTTTGCCATCGTACCGTTCTTGCTCAGGATGTTCCTGACCGTATCGGTCGGCTGTGCGCCCTTCTTCATCCAATCGATTGCCTTCTCCTCGTCAATGTTGACGACGGCGGGCTGCTGCGACGGATCATAGTTTCCGAGGATCTCAATGAATCGACCATCACGCGGTGCGCGCGAGTCGGCGACCACAATGCGGTAAAATGGATTCTTCTTTGCACCCATGCGGTTCAAACGAATCTTGACTGCCATATTCTCACCACCTTTCGTTGTACCGGATTCCGGACTATTTGAAGAACGGCATCTTCGGAAGGCCCATTCCGCCAAGTGACGGAAGAGACGGCATTCCGCCTTTGCCCTTCAAGTTTTTCATCTTCTTCATCATCTTGCGCATCTCACCGAACTGCTTGAGCAGCTTGTTCACATCCTGCACGCGCGTTCCGCTGCCCGCAGCGATGCGTTTGCGGCGACTGCCGTTGATGATCGTTATGTCGGTGCGCTCCTTCGGCGTCATTGCTCGGATGATCGCCTCGATCCGGCGCATCTCCTTGCCGTCGAGGTCAATTTCCTGATCGCCAAGCTTTTTTTTGAGTCCGCCCATCCCCGGAATCATTCCGAGAATGTTGCTGAGCGAGCCAAGCTTCTTTACCTGCTGCATCTGATCAAGGAAATCGTCGAGCGTGAAATCGTTGCGGCGAAGCTTTTCCTCCATTTTCTTCGCATTCTCGAGATCGAAGTTCTCCTGCGCCTTTTCAACGAGGGAGAGAACATCGCCCATGCCGAGAATGCGCGACGCCATGCGGTCGGGATGGAACACCTCGAGCGGCTCGAGTTTCTCTCCCATACCGACAAACTTCAGCGGACAGCCGGTAACCGCCTTGATCGAGAGTGCCGCGCCGCCGCGTGCATCACCGTCCAGCTTTGTCATGATGACGCCGTCGAGGCCGAGTGACGCGTCAAAGGACTGCGCCACGTTGACGGCTTCCTGGCCTGTCATCGCATCGACGACAAGCAGGATCTCATGCGGCTTTACCGCAGCCTTGATGTCGCGCAGTTCCTGCATGAGCGTTTCATCAATCTGCAGGCGGCCTGCCGTATCGATGATGACGACATCATTTGCATGCGCTGCCGAGTATGCGATCGCAGCACGCGCAATGGCAACAGCATCCTCCTGCCCCTGCGAGAACACCGGCACATCGACTTGAGCGCCAATAACCTCAAGCTGCTTGATCGCAGCGGGCCGATAAATATCATCAGCCACAAGGAGCGGGCGCTTGCCCTGTTTTTTCAGCATGAGAGCAAGCTTGCCGGCCGAGGTCGTCTTGCCCGAGCCCTGAAGACCCGCAAGCATGATGATGGTCGGCGGATTCGGACTGATGTTGAGACGGCTCTCCGTCCCGCCCATCAGTGCGGTGAGTTCCTCGTCGACGATCTTAATGACCGCCTGTGTAGCGGTGAGGGTATCAAGCACATCCTGTCCGACCGCGCGTTCCTTGACGCGTTTCACAAAGTCCTTGACGACCTTGAAATTGACATCGGCCTCGAGGAGTGCCATGCGCACCTCGCGCATCGCATCATTGACGTCTTCCTCTGTCAGCTTGCCGTGTCCGCGCATTTTTTTGAAAATGCCCTGCAGGCGGTCCGACAGATTCTCAAAGATCATTCCCTCACCTCCTTTATATCATTCTGGGATGTGTATTGTTCCAGTTCGTCCGCAATGCGGCGCACATCGACGCACGCAATCGGTTCTCTGAGTGCACGCAGATCCGCACAGACGGCAGCAAGTGCGTGCTCCTGCGCCTGTTGACGCGCGAGGAGTCCGAGGGTCTCCTCCATCTCCGTGAGCGCACGCTCTGCACGGCGAATATTGTCATGCGCCGCCTGCCGCGTGATACCCAGCTCCTCGCCGATCTCCGCGAGGGAGAAGTCCTCTGCGATGTGAAGACGCAGACTCTCCCGCTGCTTTCCTGTCAGAAGCCCTCCATAGAGGTCATACAGTCTTGCAAGGTAGTAGAGTCGCTCCATACACATCACCCACCTATAAACACTTCTGCGATTATAACGGCAAACGAAAAGCCTGTCAAGTATTTTTCTTGACAGGCTTCAACAAGTTACCGCAACAGCGGCACAGCCTCCAAAGCAACGTCTATTGGAACACGCGCCCGTTTGCATCATGAAGTGTTCGCACGGGGAACCGGCACACCTCAACGGCAGAATTTTTCCAGCGGCTCCGCGTGATCGGTCACAAACTCGACCGTTCCGATGTACTCTCCCGCCTTATCGTACATCGCCTGATAGTGCACGCGGATCGGGCGCTCACGGATGTAGCGGTGCACGATCATCTGCGTGCGCTTCTTCGCCTTGAAATCCGCAATCAGATTGCGCACTACCGGGATAATCTCGGGCGGATGACAGTTCATTACATCCCGTCCGAGTGCGGACATTGGACGCGTGAATACCTGTCCCTCGTTCGTGAAGAAACGGACGACATCGTCTTTGTCGATGAAGGTAATATCCACAGGCAGCAGCTGCAGTATTGTCGTCAGCTGCTCCATCGAGAGCTCTCCCGTCGGGAACTGCAGCTTCCCGTCCGCCTGCGAACGCGCAAGGCGCTCTGCTTCTTGATCGAGCCACGGCTGCGCCGCGGGCCATGCGGGAATAGCGATGCCAAATGAGACGCCCATCTCCAGCAGATCGTGGTAGGCGCGATACCATTCGATCTCGGTAAAATAGCGCAGACTGAGCGGGAAGAGAATCTTCTCCTCTTTGAAAATCATCTCACGCACACGCTGGGTCAGCGCGCGGATGCGCGCTTCATACATCGGAAGCGTCTCTGCATCCTCTTTAAGCGCCTTCGTTATCACACTGAGCTCGCGCTTCATCTCATCGTCGACGCCCCACATGACCTGTGAGGGTCCTGTGACGCCGTAGTCGTAGAGGATCGGCATCAGGATTTCTTCCTTCTTGATGTAGTGCATGCGCAGATCGCCCAACGCGATAATATGCTGCACGATCTCATCCGGGCGCTTCGCACTGTCCATCTCTCCCTCAATCGTGTCGAGCAAAACATCGAGCGCACGGTTCTCTGCACGCAGAAGAGAGAGCGGATGTCCCTCCGGCAGCGCATCCAAATCATTCGGATCAACGGATGCAGCCTGCGCATGAATCTCATCGTGCGAGAGCGCGCCCGGAGGCGCATCCACCGCCCCGTGAAAGAGTGCTGAGTGCACATCGCACAGGCGTTGGACCTCGGTGATCGGCATCCCCCCCTTGATGAGAGTCTGCTCCGCCTCCATGATCTCTTGCGCCTCGACGTGGGCGAACTCCTTCACGAAGTCCTTTCGAACGGATTCCAGCTCTTCGCCGCTCGACAGGCGCTCAATGAATCCGCGCAGGCGTCCCTGCCGCGACTGCGTATCCTCACTGATAACGGTGTATCCGCGCCCCTCGAACGCTGCGATGACCTTCGCGAGGTCGATCCCCTTCACTGCTGCACCGCGCGGGATCGTCATGATGCGCCCCATCACGTTCAGCGCGACGGGATTTGTAATCTCCTTGAACCCGATCTCCGCCATGATATCCTTAACCTCGGGATTCTCCTCCACCAGCTCAGCGACCGTCTTTTTCAGGTCGAGTATCTTTTCCATCGTCAAAGCTCCTTTTATGTAAATTGCTCTTTGTCATCTCTTTACAGCGATTATAACGCAAGTCGGTGAAGAAAGGCTGTAACCTTTGGTACGAAAAAGGGACTGCTCCGAAAAAAGAGCAGCCCCCAAAACATTACAGTGTCTTAAACGTAAAATTCTTCCCGTCGAAGCCGAGCTCTACCACATCGCCGCCGCGGACATCGCCCGCGATGATCTTCTTCGAGAGCTCTGTTTCCACCGTGTGCGTGAGCAGTCGACGGAGCGGGCGCGCGCCGAAGTCCGGGTCGAAGCCCTCCTCTGCAAGTGCCGCGATCGCATCGTCATTCCATGTAAGCTCGATATCTGTCTGACGCTCGAGGCGCTTTCCGAGCGCAGCAAGCATAATGGCCGCGATATGTTTCACGTCGTCCTTACTGAGGCCCTTGAATACAATTGTATCATCCACGCGGTTCAAGAACTCGGGACGGAAGTATTCTTTGAGCAGCCCTCGTACCGCCTGCACGGCCTCCTCATATTTTTTGCTTAGGATTTCATGCGAGCCGAGATTGCTCGTCATGATGATGACGGTGTTCTTGAAATTCACGACGCGCCCCTTGCCGTCCGTCAGACGCCCGTCATCGAGAATCTGGAGCAGGACATTGAACACGTCGCGATGTGCCTTCTCGATCTCATCAAGCAGGATGACGCTGTACGGACGACGGCGCACCGCTTCCGTCAGCTGTCCGCCCTCATCGTATCCGACGTAGCCCGGAGGCGCTCCGATGAGACGCGAAACGCTGTGCTTTTCCATATACTCACTCATATCGATGCGGATCATGCTCCGCTCATCGTCAAAGAGAGTTTCCGCAAGTGTTTTTGCAAGTTCCGTTTTTCCGACGCCTGTGGGGCCAAGGAAAATAAACGAGCCGATCGGTCGGTTCGGATCCTTGATGCCCGCACGTGCACGCAGGATTGCCTCACTGACGGCGGTCACCGCCTCGTCCTGACCGACGACGCGCTCATGCAGTACTTCCTCAAGGCGGAGCAGCTTCTCGCGCTCACCTGTCATCATCTTCGTCACAGGAATTCCCGTCCAGCGGCTGACGACACGCGCAATGTCCTCCTCACCGACCTCCTCCTTGAGCATTTGCTCGCCGTCCGCCTTGGCGGCAATTGCCGCCTCCTCTTCTGCGAGTTTCTTCTCAAGCGCGGGCATCTTCCCGTATTTCAGCTCAGATGCACGCGCGAGATTCTGGGAACGCTCCGCAGCCTCCATCTCTCCGCGCACCTCGTCCATCTCCTTCTTGATAGCGCGCACACGCAGGATGGCCTGTGTCTCACTCTCCCACTTCTCCTGGAGCTTTTGCTCTTCTGTATGCAGTTCTTCCTTCTCTGCAACGAGAGCGGTGAGCTTCTCCTTCGATGCTTCGTCGGTCTCTTTCTTCAGCGCCTCCTCCTCGATATCGAGCTGGAGAATCTTGCGCCGGATCTCATCCAGCGGCGCAGGCATGGACTCAATCTCCGTGCGCAGCTTTGCCGCCGCCTCATCGACGAGATCAATTGCCTTGTCCGGCAGGAACCGATCCGAGATATAACGATCGGAAAGCGTCGCCGCCGCGACGAGAGCGGCATCGCGGATGCGCACGCCGTGGTGTACCTCGTAGCGATCCTTGAGTCCGCGCAGAATAGAGATCGTATCCTCTACGCTCGGCTCACCGACCATGACCGGCTGGAAGCGGCGCTCGAGTGCCGTGTCCTTCTCAATGTACTTACGGTATTCGTTCAGCGTTGTCGCGCCGATGCAGCGCAGTTCGCCGCGCGCAAGCAGGGGTTTTAAAAGATTTCCTGCATCCATGGCGCCCTCGGCAGCTCCTGCGCCGACAACAGTATGCACCTCGTCAATAAAGAGCAGGATCTGCCCCTCGGATTTTGCAATCTCGTTGAGCACCCCCTTGAGACGTTCCTCAAACTCGCCGCGGAACTTCGCTCCCGCGACAAGCGCCCCCATGTCAAGCGAGTAGAGTGTCTTGTTCTTCAGCGACTCGGGTACATCCCCCGCCACGATGCGGCGAGCAAGGCCCTCGACGATCGCCGTCTTGCCGACGCCCGGCTCACCGATGAGCACGGGATTGTTCTTCGTGCGACGCGAAAGGATCTCAATCGAGCGGCGAATCTCCTCGTCGCGACCGATCACAGGATCGAGCTTATTCGCGCGCGCCGCCGCTGTCAGATCGCGTCCATATTTCTCAAGCGACTGATACCCCTCCTCCGGGTTATCGCTCGTGACATTTTGCTTGCGGTTCTTCTGAATTGCCTCCTGTACAGCACTCTTCGTCAGACCAAACTCACGCGCAATGGTCTGCACCTCATCACTTCCGTCCGTGACGATCGCAAGTAAAAGATGCTCTGTCGATACGTACTCATCCTTCATGGACTTCGCCAGTTCCTCGGCGCGCCCGAGTACACGCACCATGTCCATCCCCATGCCGAGGCGGTTCGTGCCGCGCACGCTTGGAATACGGGCGATCTCTTTCTCCAACCGCGCCTTCAGCATCGGCAGATCAACGCCGCAGACATCAAAGATGGTTGCAAGCAGCCCTTCCGGCTCCTTCGCAAGTGCGAGCAGCACATGTGCCGAAGTAATTTCCTGATGATAGCGCATGGCTGCAATCTGCTGCGCCGATTGGAGCGCCGCCAGCGTCCGCGCTGTGTATTTATCCTGTTCCATAATGTGTCCCTCCACCATTTATTTTTGTCTTCATGCTCCCATTATAACAGGTAAAGTCAAAAAGTCAAATACTATTTTGATTTTTTGACTTTTATTTTTTTAAAAGGAGCTCTGCCAGTTTATGACAGAACTCCCCGCATTTAGATCATATTCTTTTTATAGCATTCGTAAAGGCCCTTGAGCTCCTCCATCTTCGCATACATTTCGATCTGGAGCGCAGACGCCGTCGGATAGTCCCCCTCATTGAGCGCCTTGATGAGCAGTGTAAAGAGTGCCTTATCGTCAATCGTATCCTTTGCGAGATAGATGCGCAGATCGTGAATCTTATTCCACATATAGGCATCCTGATCCGTGACGAAGTCACTCTTGATCTCCACCATGCGGCGGACGATCTCACGGTTCTCCGGAATGATACGGCTGATGAGCTCAATCTTCCAGCGCAAAAGAGCGCCCGTACGGAACGACTCGATGATCTGCGGCCGAAGGGTGTTGCCCGCTGTAAGTACCGCTACTTTCTCCGGGTAGAGGTCGAATCCGAGCATATTCTCCCAAACTGTTGCGGGCGGTTTGCCGAAGCGTGCATCGCGCTCATCCGCCGTATAGTGCTCGAATACGTCCTCCTCACTCCGATAGGCACGATCGGTTTCGAGATAGAATCCCTTCTCCCCCGGCTGCTTTGAGAGTTCGCCGAGGAGTTCCGTCGTCGTACGCCCCGCCGTATGCTTGATCCCATCGAGGATGGCAAGATATGCGGCAGCAAGAACGAGATAGGTATTCGAATACGGATTGGTCGCACGGAGCTCAAAACGCGTTGCAAGGGGACTTTTGAGGTCGCGGATGAGACTGACGAGTACGGTGCGGTTGCGCGAAGGAATCGCAGGCGTCGCACCAAACGAGGTAACGACGCAGACCGGCGCCTCGAAGCCGGGCTTGAGACGGTTGAACGCATCATTCGTCGCGGAGACGAAGGGGCTGACCGCCTCGTAGTTCTTCAGGAGCCCCATCAGAGCACCGTAGCCGACGGCATTCATATAATCCGCATTCTGATCATCCGCTGCAAAAAGGCTGTGGCGCTTGCCGTCCTTCGTGACTGCTGCGAGGCTGAGATGTGTATGCTCGCCGTTGCCCGCAAGACCGATGAGCGGTTTCGCCTTGAAATTGACCTCCAGTCCATAGAGGCGGAAAATCTCACGTACAAAGGTGCGAACGAAAAGCTCATTGTCCGCCGCCTGCACAGCGTTGTCGAACTGCCAATCGATCTCGATCTGTTCGCAGACATGCGTCATGCAGCCATTCTCATCGATTTGTGCCTTCAGTCCGCCGACTTCCTTATGCCCCATCTCCATGTGGAAACCATATTTGTCAAGCTGGATAAGGCAGTCCTCGAGCGCCGTGCGCACAGCCCCGTGCGTCCGCTCCCAATACTGCTCGTTCATCACCTGTGAGGCCGACATCTCCTCGATGGACGCGTTGTCATCAAGCGGCGTCTTGACCCAGAACTCGAGCTCTGTCGCCGAGGTAAAGACGATATCCTCAATGTTCTTCCCGTTGAGGCTTGGCGCGCCGGAGATGTCCGGATTGGCACGGAAGAAGGCGAGGAGTTCACGCTTGACATAGGCGAGCGTATCCACAAGTGCCGCACGCGAATCGACACGTTTTTCCTCGTGAATGATAAAGGAAGGAATGCGCAGCGTCCCGACGGGCAGCCCCGTCTCCTCGTCCGAGCTCTCGGGATCGTAGTCCACAAACCAGTTGACTGCAGGATCAATCGGAAGATCAACCTTCGCATTGTTGATTGTTGCGATCTTTGGCAGGACCACGGAGGAACCGTCTGTCTGTACGGCGGTTCCGTTATAAAATTTTTCGATATCCTCAATAAAAATCCGCACAGGGATCTTCTCATCCGTATCGTTGCCCGCCATATCAATGCCCACGAGCGAAACGAAGCGCACCTCCGGATGTTCCTTGAGCTGCCGAATGATCTCCTCACGCGGTGTATTGGCAGGGATTTTATAGAGAAGTTCGTTCATCTTTGCGTACCACCTTTTTCATAAAAGAATGCCGAACAGATCGTCCATGCGAAAAAACCACGCGCCCATATTACCATTTTTCGAAGGTTGTTGTAAAGGTATTGATCGCATGTATTCACGGGCTTAATGCTGCATTCATTGACTGGAAATCACTGCAACGATAGAATGGATATCAAAGGAGGGAGTATAATGAATATTTCTGTTCGTATGCTGCAGCTGAAGGGACGAACGCATGAACTCGTCCGCCGTTTTCCCGTTGCGGTGTTCTGGCAGACGGTCGGTTTTTTCATCGCTGCGGGTGCGATCCTCATGCGCCCCGGCTATGATATCCCCTCATTGGGGTTCGAGAACTCCGTATTGTTCGACCGCCTGACACAGCTGGTGCCCGCTGTCATCGCCGCATGGCTTGCAGCAGCGGCGGGCAGTCTCCTGCGCGATGCTTTTCCCGTAAAAAAGGCACCGATTGTGACGGCTGTCTGCTCCGCCGCTCTATTCCTGATACTCGCATATTTGTGGTACGGCATCGAAGCGCCGAGCCGTCATCTGATCATGGGGACACTCGGTGTATATCTCGCACTGAGTTTTCTTGCACTCTTTTTCCTCGAGCATACAAACCGTGCGCCGGGACTTCCTGCTCTCCTCTTTGCTGCAGTCTTTTCCATTGCGACGAGTATCCTGCTCTTTCTCGGCCTGATGCTCTGCATTGCAGCATTCTGGGCGCTGATCATCACCGACGCCGAGGGCTGGCTGCCGGAGACGACCTACCTCTTCGCAGGATTGATTGCATACGGTGTCTGGGGATTGGGGGCATTCCTCGGTGCACTCCCAAGAGCAGGCGAGCGCTATGAACACTCCATCGCCGTGCAAAAACTGCTCCTCTATCTCTTTTTCCCCGTCTATGCCGTGCTGCTCCTCGTCCTCTATATCTACGTGGGCAAGATCATCCTTGCGGGCGAAATGCCCGTCGGAACGATGAATTGGTTTGCTTCATTTGCACTCTTGGGCTTTGCATTTTTCTTTGGAACACTGGCTGCACAAAAGAGGCTTCCACTCTTTTCCCGCTTTCTGGAGTGGGGATTCTTCATCCTCCTGCCCATCATCGCCGTTCAAATCTACGGTGTATGTCTCCGCTATGCTGCGTACGGGCTGACCACGGCACGCTACGCCTCCATGATCTGTACCTTTTGCGGCATCTACGCGCTCGTCGTTGCATTCCTCAAAAAGAAGCCGCAACAGGTCTACCTCTGCGCCGCCCTTCTCGCGCTCATCTTCTCCCTCACGCCGCTGAACGTCATCGATGTGCCGCTTCATAATCAGGAGGCGCGGCTTAACCGAATTCTCACGGAGTACGACCTCCTGCAGGACGGACAAATTGTAAAGCGCAATGATACGCCATCGTATGTCGTCAATGAAATCATCGATATTGCACAGTACATCGGGAGAAATGCTTCCCCGCTCGCCGCTGCCGTACTCGACGCCGATTTCAAGCCGATTCATGAGTTCTTTTCCTTCTACGGTCCAAACTCTTGGGAACTATCCGTCGTGGACTATCACACACTCATCCACTTCGGCGTGCACAATATCAATAACAAGAGCACCCTTGTTCTCACTCGCACAGACGGCACAACAGAGCGCATTGACCTGCGCTCCCATATCGAAATGCTCCTACAAAACAATACCCACACAAGTGAAAAACTGCAAGATTACGAAACAGAAAATTATCTCGTCCATTTCGAAAACATCTCAATCGCCAGAGACAAGGATGGAAGCATAATCTGGAACAATGCGGAGGGATTCGTATTGATCCGCTGAGAATATATGCTAAAAAGCGGCTGCACATCAAGTACAGCCGCTCTTTCTGTCTTTACTGCCGATTCCACGCGCACAGCCGTCGCTCCGCAAAGTCGAGCAGGACAAAGAACAGAAGCCCCATCATGCTCAGGACGACGATACCTGCGTACATATCGAGGTAGTTCACACGCAGCCATGCGTCCATGATATAGTAGCCGATGCCGTACTGTGTACCGAACGTCTCCGTGAAAAACAGCACGGAGATCGCCGTCGCCATTGCCACACGTACCGCTGTGATGAACTTCGGCAGCGAAGCGGGCAGGATGATGTGGCGTACCAGCTGTGTAAAGGAAGCCCCCAGTACACGCAGCGGGAAGTAAGTCTCCGACGGAATTGCGGCAACCGCATCGCGCACAGCCACAACAACCTGAAACACGATGATCAGGAAAACCAAGAGAAGCTTGCTCGTCTCTCCTACACCGAAAAGGAGCATGACAACGGGCAAAAGCGCAATCTTTGGAATAGGATAGCTCAGGTAGAGAATCGGCGCAAGCAGACGGTTCACACGCGGGAAATACCCCATCAGAACACCGATCGGATAGCCTGCGACAACAGCAGCAAAGAGCCCGACCATAATCCGCATAAGACTATATCCTGCGTGAACGGCAATCGTATCCGGGAATTTCTGCGCGAGCCGGATCAGTACCAATTCAGGCGAAGGAACCACAGGTATTTGAAGAAGTTGAGCAGCACCTGCCCAAACGACAAGACATATGAATATCCCAAGCGCAAACATACGCAGCGAGATTCTCTCCATCACACACCTGCTCCCGCAATCCTCGCACGCAGCCGCTGCCCCATCGCAAAGAACTCCGGCGTACTGCGCTGTGCAAGATTTCCCGCAAACGGGTTATCAATAATCTCGGCCACATGCCCGGGCGTTCCCGTCATAACGGCAATGCGTCCTGCAAGCGTCAGTGCCTCCTCCACGTAATGCGTCACGAGCAGCGTTGTCACAGAGCGCTTCTTCCAAAGTGCGAGAAAGACCGCCTGCATCGACTCGCGCGTAATCACGTCGAGCGCAGAGAACGGCTCATCCATCAGCAGAAGATCCGGCGCAAGGAGAAATACGCGTGCCAGGCCCACGCGCTGCTGCTGTCCGCCTGAGAGTTCGTGCGGATATCGATTCAAAAGAGAAGTCAGCCCGAGATCTTTGACAAGCTCCTCGAATACCGACGCCCGCTCTTCGTTCCATTCCCCTTTGACCTCAGTGCTGAGCAAGATATTCTCACGCACCGTTTTCCATGCAAGCAAACCATAGTTCTGCGGCAGAAATCCGATACGCAATGTGCGCTGATCTATGGGAATACCGTCAGCAAGCACCGTTCCCGCCTTGGGATACAAAAGCCCCGCCCCAACGCGCAGCAGCGTCGACTTTCCGCAGCCCGAGGGACCGATCAGCGCGAGCACTTCCCCGCGCCCTGCAGAAAGCGAGGCATCTGCAAGCGCATGCACAGCATCGTCTCCCGTTCCGTAATCTGCGTATATTCCCTGAAAGCAGAGCACATCATCACCCTCATCACAATTTCTATGGGCATAGTCTAACACAAAATTTCGATTCCGACAAAAATGGCGCCGCTCGTCACTGGCAGCGCCATTTTTCATACTTTATTATGCTTTTATCGATCAGTTTTACGCGTGGTCAAAATCCCCTGCCGAATTCATTAAGCAACACCGCGCCGGCACCCTACATCGACAAGAGAAATATTGCAAGCTCCCCATAGGCCGCGATAAGATGGGGCGTATGTCCGCCAATCCCCCATGAATCAAAGCTCAACCCGATCAGGAGAATATCGCTCCGAACCATATCAACGAATAGGAAGAGGTTCGCCAATGATGCCGCAATGACCGCAAGCAAGAAAAACAGGAAATATGCAACGAAAGAAACTCGATGGCAGAGGAATTGCCCCCCACAGCGAGCCCCTCACCAAAATCCACGCGCTCCGCAAGGAGGGCGACCAGTGCTCTCGAGCAGATCAGGAATTCCGACAAGATTTCAATCCACGCGCTCCGCAGGGAGCGCGACACAGGTCCATGAGATCGTCAAGTTCAAACCATATATTTCAATCCACGCGCTCCGCAGGGAGCGCGACAGGCTCTGGCACAGATCAATGAGGAGAATGAGGCATTTCAATCCACGCGCTCCGCAGGGAGCGCGACAGCAAAAGTGGACATAAAAGGGCTCTTTTGCGATGCATCCATAACGATTATTCGCCACATATGTGTTTTTTCTTGATGTTCACCTCCACAAACTTGATACAGCTTGATTTTTAGACATTGTTTTAGCATATATTATTCTGTTCACTTCATCTTCGCACTCACTATTTTCCATAGAGGCTGGATCACTTCCTCCTTCTATTTTACCTCCTCAGTTCATGCGTGTACAGGTCACCCCCTCGGGCAGATTCTCCGTGTCTACATGAACATCATAGTCATGATAACTCCGTGCAGGAACCTCTGGCGTTTTTTTGTTGATACAGATTCGGTCAAATAGCTGATAGGCAGGTGCATTGCCGAGTTCACTTTCATGGCGGAAGACAATTAACTCCCGCGTTGCCATATTGCCGCGTGCCGCCGAACGATCGAGTTCAAACATTTGCAGGATAGCTTTCCACAAAAGTTCGAGATCTTCCTCCGAAAACCCTGTTGCTTTACGCGCAAGGTTCGCTGAGACATAGCCCTCGACTTTATAAAGCGCATAGGGAACAATGAATTTATGCCCCATTGTTGTTCTTTTTCCCTGTGAATCCTTGACTGTTGTGATTGCAGTTCGCGTGATGGTGATTTCCTGTGGAACAATCGGCTCAATGCTGCGTGCAAATCCGAGCTGCACAGGTCCGCGCACCTGACCACAGTTCAGTGCCCCCTGCACAAATGTCGTCATAACTGCGCCAAAAGTGCGGATGTCAAAGAAGTTTTCGCACATGAAGTCGCGTATTTTCTTGTCGATATCCGGATTGTCCTTTTTAACGTTCTTGATGTCCTCAATGCCAAAATGTTCACAGGCTTCTTGATCACGTTGCGTAAGCGGCACATCATCCTTGATATAGATACGGTAGCCGGGTACTCCCTCCTCTACTGCTTCTACATAATTACGAATCTTACGTTTGAGACAGACATCGGTGACAAGGCCATGCCCTGTTTCCTGATCCACACGAGGCATATTCCCTGCATCCGGATCTCCATTGGGGTTACCGTTCTCCACATCGAACAGGACAACGAAATCATATCGGTTCTTGATTGCATCAGACATTTTATTTGTCCTCCTTCTTTTGATACCAGTTCTGCTGCTGATGATAATATCCGAGGATAAATACCCCCTGCTCCTCAAGTGTCAAATGACGGGGAATCCCTCCCGCCTCCAACTTTGCAAGAATCTCCGTCAATGCCTTGTCAACACGTATCTTATCCGGTCCCTCCAGCTTTTTCATATGATGGAGCGAAAGCTTCTGCAAAAGGGGAAATATATAAGCTGGTGTCGCACAAGCAGAGTTAAAGAAACGATCACGAATCGTTGCTTTGATCTCCGGAAGAGCCAGTTCCTGCGCTTTCTCCAAAATAGCAAACCACCGTCCCAGCAAGTAGGCGACATCTGTTTCGTTTTCATTAAGTGCCACGGTAATTCTCCTCTCTTTATTGCGCAGTAAATACGCCTTCAAAAAACCGGCACGCCTGGGGTTGACCTTCTCTTTCCCTTGTTGTGCACGGATACGGAGCATGATGTTTTGGAATACGGAGGCAGGATACTTCCTGCCTGTCAGTACAGCACGCATCATCGCACCTGCCATGACAGGCGATGCCATCATCATCTTGACATTTGGATTCACTGTCTCTAGGAGCAGTTTCCATAGAGGAACATTTCGATCCCTCACCCAGGCAGGACGAACGATGTCCATCTGCTCAATATGCAGAGCAAGATTCTTCAAAAATGTGCCAAAGGAATCCTGCAAAAAGAAGCGCACGGAAATCCGCGCCGCATTTGGGGCCAGTCCCAAAATATAAAAGGGATTCTCGTACGGGATAGATACACCGTTATAGTCGATGTCCTCTCCTGCCTCTATTCTCCGCAGGATTTCATCCAGCAGATCATCTGTCATCAAATCGCCATCACCGAGTACGCCCGCAAATACATCCTGTGCCTCGCTGCTCTTCTCAGCCGCCCAGTAGACCACTGTCGTATCACCGATCATTTTCTTGTGTGCGTCGTCAGCAATCAGAGCGTTGAGTGCCGTTCCATAGGCAAACGCCGCATACTTCGATACAGGAGCATTTCTCCCCTGATCGTCGACATGCCCATAGGATTCAAAGGCATTTGCGTTAAACGATATAAGCATCGCCCCTGTCGGTTGTGCGCCGCTTATACCCTTGAGTGCCGGATGCTTGACGGCAACCGGAGCCAGTTCCCCTGTCACGAGACAGCGCTGCAAATCTTCTCCGTCACTTTTCTGTCGATACCGCTCCCATGCTGCCCGAATCTCCGGATCCTCATGAGCGTAGCGCCCCTCATAGCGAAACACGAGATTCGCGCCCGCAAGAATATCATCGGCATGGGATGCAAGTACCGGATGTGCACGAACCGCATCCTCTCCCGACTTCCAACGACGAAAAAAGGAAATAACGGCTTCTGCCGTTTCGCTGCTGACATCTGCTAAAATATTCTCATGCAACTTTACGGCAGCAGCAAAACAATCTGCCGTCCGTTTCGGCTTCCCCTTGGTATCCACCCCCAAAAAATACGATGCGTTATCACAGAGAAAGAACGGACAAATTCCACTTGCACGTGTCTCACCAATAGGAACAAGGAGTTCCTGCGGACGCAGCACAGTTTTCTTTCCGCGCAGTACTTCCTGACGAATCGAAATCACCTGAAGCAATTCTCCGTCTTTCCCAATCACGAGGGCAAACGAAACATTCCGTTTCTCCCAACCGTCTCTTGGCAGACGCCCCTCTCTGCATTCATCTTCATATCTCTGTACCAAGGTCTCCAGCATCAGCAATACACCTCGCAATCGCGCAGATCAAGAACGCCGTTGGTCAGTTGTGCATGAAAGAAAATCGGCCGAAGATTATTTGAATCACTGTAGTCGATGTCATAGAGCATAAGCCCAAGGTCTCTCGTTTCACCATGATATGCTGCTGCAATTGACTCCTCCTCATACAGGCGAAAATACGCAGGAAACTCTCGGCATCCAAGGTAGGGCATGTGGTAGCACTGGCCTTTTCGTGCACGCCGCAAGAAGATTTCTCGAAATTTCCCCGGATTATCGGATGGATTCGCATGCTCCGTCATCTCAAAATGTGCCTCGATGATGTAGTGTGGTTCTTTGAGTACGGTAGATGCACGCTGCTGAATGTCATCTTTGGTCGACTGATACAACTCCCCTTCTCCTTTGGCTGCAAAGCTCAGTACATTACTTGCTGATATCTTCGCCTTGAGTTCATTACGGCGAATGTTAGTATACTGTATTTCAGACAAAATATAGATTTTGTCTATAATCCATCTTAATCCGGGGTGCCAAAACAGGGCTTCCAATATACCGCGTGCTGCACTTGGGGTTATGATAGGATACGAAAAGCGCTCTACCTTAAGTTCTGGTCGCGTAAAGCAAGCAAAATCTCCCCATACTTCGAGTCGAACTCCATAAGACATATTCTCACCTCCATTATATTCTTGTGTTTTGTTATATTAAATTTTATTATAAAATAATGCTTATGTCAACGCCAAATTAGAAATCAAAATTTGACAGGAACGTTCATTCATAATAAAATGCCATTGTCGCGTAGATACAAATACTATGTGGGGATTGAAATTTGTGCTTTGTCATATTTGTACCATGAGTGGGGAGATTGCAAAATCTCCCCACTCTATTTTTTCCGCTCTTCTTCCGCCTCATTTTCTATCAAGCCTTTCTTCATGTCATAAGCCGACAAATCGACAAGAACAGTAATTTCTTCATCCATCTTGTAAAGCGCTCCGTGCATCAGAAGCTCTTCTGCTATATTCGACCGAGCAGAAGCCATATAACGTGCAGCCTTTCGCAGGAGACTGCGTGAGCGTTCCCCCGCTTCGAGATGCCGGAGCAATTCCTTGGCCTCATCTTCCAGTGGAATCAAAACGGATATGGTCTGTTCCTCAATCAAGCGAAACTCTTCGGCGATTTTCGCAAATGCAAGTTCTCGCGACTTTCCCATAATATCTTTGCAATCCAATCGTTTCTCTCCGCCCAAGTCATAAAGTTCGTTAAAATACATCCGAATCGCTGCGGGGTTCGCGAGATTTTCCCTATATTTTCGAGCGACGATCTGCGTTGTATCGGCAGCAAGGAAGTTTTTCTTCTTAGTATCCTCAAAGGAAAATACATATACGGGGCTATCCTCGATTCCCTGCCGATTCTCACGATTGCATCGTCCTGACGCCTGCACGATGCTGTCGATCCCATTCAGCTCTCGATAGACACACGGAAAATCAAGATCGACTCCTGCCTCCACAAGGCTGGTTGAGATCACACGGCAGGGCTGTCCAGCTTTCAACCGTGAACGAATTTCCTCTAAAACTCGTTCACGATGTACAGGATATTTGTAGACAGATGATAAACACCATCCTTCGACTCTATCCGATCAAAAAGCTTCTGTGCTGTTCTTTTCCCATTGACGATGCAGAGTACCTGCGCATATTTCTCCAATTCCGCCGCCAGAGTCTCTCGCGACATTGGATGCTCACGCAGCTCAATCTTTGTTCGTCGAAAAAATGCGGCATTCTCCATGACAGCAGGACAGATCTCAATTAGCTGCATATCCGCAGCAAAGAATTGTTCCAGTGGGGGCTGTGTCGCCGTACATAGAACGGCTGTGCAGGCATAGTGACGTACAAGCTCCTGTATGGCTTCCATGCAAGGACAGAGGTAGTCGAGCGGAATCATCTGCGCCTCATCAAAGATCACAACACTCTCCGCAATATTGTGGAGCTTACGGCATTTCGAGGGACGATTAGCAAAGAGGGATTCAAAAAACTGTACATTCGTAGTGACGATAATCGGTGCATCCCAATTCTCGGAAGCAAGTCTCTTGCGATTCATCTCCTCGCCGGCATCGTCATAGTCCACATTCTGATGATGCTCAACGACACACTCCTCTCCCAAAATCCCGCGAAACACCGCAGCAGTCTGCTCGATAATGCTTGTGTACGGTATGACGTAGATAATTCGTCTGCGCTGCACCTGCACAGCGTAGTGCAGCGCGAATGCAAGGGATGAAATCGTCTTCCCTCCTCCCGTCGGAATATTCATACGGTACAGATTCCCCTTAGCTCCCTTCCCTGCCGCAATAGCCTCGCGAAGCAGCTCCATACGTTTTTGATTGAGGGGTTCGCTCATCCGCTTCTGTTCCTCTGCAGATCTCGGCGCAAAGAAACGCTCTGCGATACTCTTCTCCAATCGTTCAAGGAGCACCTTTATTGGTGGGAAGTCATCGCGTTCAACCGCTCCGTCAAACATAAAATACTCCGTATCCAGAAAATCTCCATCGACGAGGCAGGAGAAGATCATACGTGTATAAAGCATCACCCAAAATGGCACACGCACTACCTTGGACAACAGAGACGATGTTGGAAGAAGCGGTACTGGGTTCTCCTTACGGTAGGTATGGTAGTCCGGTACCACCTTCTTCAGCCGTCCGATGAGTGTAGGCTTTACCGCAGTGTCCGCCCTCGTTCCGCGATTCGGGATTCCTCCATGATGCCCCGCAATACAGAATGCCAACACACCTGCCGCAGTCCCCAGCTGCGCCATCTCCTTAGCTCCAGCAGTCGAGTGGTCAATCGTACCACGTTTCTTTTGCTGTTCTTCTTTAGGTGCACGAATATAGTCTTGAAACTCATTTGAATATTTTCCAATATCATGATACCTGCCAAGCGCACGTCCGACTGCTTCCTCTCCAAAAGCAGCAGCAAAACGAGCTGAACGCTCGGCAACATTCTCAAGATGATTGTATAGGTACTGTTCTCGACTTGTTGCCTTATCTATATGAGCGAGATATCGTTGCTCTGATATTTCGCAGGACCGCGTATTCTTTTGCTTTTGCATAATGATTCCCCATTTCCCAAAGAAGACCAGTCAGAAAAATCCGCTTTTTAATTATATCATAATAATATCTTCTCTCAATCCATTTCCTCTCCCTGCTTCAATATGAGTTTAACTTGCCAAGAATATATGGTATACTTCTTTATATTTACTTAAGTGGTGCACAGGAGGGATTCATTGTGCGTATTGTGGTTGCAGGAGCAGGGCGGCTGGGCTACAGCATTGCATCGCTCCTCTCAGAGGAGGGTATGGATGTCGTTGTAGTCGACGGCGAAGAGAGTCAGCTTGAGGCGGCGAAGACGACACTCGATGTGCTGACCATTGCGGAGAATATCGCAAGCCCGCTCACAATGAACGACCCTGACATCAGGAGCGCGGACATTCTCATCGCGGTGACGGAGAGCGACGAGGTAAATATTGTCGCCTGTGTGCTTGCGAAAAAACATGGGATTACGCATACAATCGCCCGCATTCGCGATATGAATTTCACCGTGGATGCCGGAAGATATCTTAAAGAAAATTTCGATATTGATCTCGTCCTCAACCCGGAACTCATCACGGCAAATGAAATCAATCGTATTCTAATGACGCCCGCTGCGCTCAACGTAGAGGATTTCGCACAGGGAAAGGTGCGCCTTTTTGAGACGCGCATCCGCCGCCGCTCTGCCATCGCGCGCAAACCGCTCAAGGAGCTGCAGCTCCCGCACGGGGTACTCGCAGGGTTGATCTTTCGCGATCATCGTATGATTATCCCGCACGGCGATGACGTATTTCTCCCGGGTGACAATGCCTACTTCATCGGTCTTCCCGACCGCATCGAGGAGTTCAGCCAAAGTCTCGTACCGAGCGACACTCATAAACTGACACGTGCCGCCATCATCGGTGCAGGACGGACGGGTCGCGCGCTTGCATTGATGCTCGAGCGCCAGGGCGTGCAGGTAAAGGTCATCGACCGCAATCGTGAGCGCTGCGAACTGCTCGCGGAGAAGCTGACATCGGGCCTTGCAATCTGCGGAGACGGTACAGATATTGATCTGCTGACGGAGGAGGGCGTTGCCGAGGCGGATGTCATCGTCTGCCTGACGGAGGATGACAAGCTGAATCTTATGCTGGCGCTCCTTGCGCGCCACCTCTCAGACAATAAAATTAAGACAGTCGTGCGTGTCGACCGCAACGAGTATATCGACCTTATGGAGAAGGTCGGCGTCAATATCGCGCTCTCGGCGCGTTTGCTCTCAGCAAGCGAGGTACTTGCCTATGCACGCGGCGGCGATGTGACGCGCGTAACGCTCCTCGAGGGAGCGCGTGCGGAAGCGCTCGAGGTGATTGTCAGTCCCGGCGCTTCGGTCGTCGGGAAGAAACTGATGGACGCGAATCTCCCGCGCGAATGTCTTGTCTGCGCCTATGTGCGCAGTGAGGAGGCCGCTATCCCAAACGGTATGACGGAGCTTATGCCGGGGGATCGCGTGATCCTCTTTGTCCTCAAGAGTTTCGCAAAAAAGGCACTTGCTTATTTTGGAGATGACTGATGCGTTTTGATTTATTCTGGGTGCTTATGGGGCGCACAGCATATGTCTTTGCGCCGCTGTATCTCATCCCGTTTGCCTATGGCTTTGCTTTCGGTGATCCTGCGGCAGGTTCTTTTCTTGCGCTTGCCGTATTGAGCGCAATACTCGGCATGGTCTTCGGCAATATGGGCCGCAGTCATATGCGGCAGCTCTCGGTGCAGGAGGGAATGCTGTTTCTCCTCGTCGTATGGTTTCTGCTTGCAGTGCTTGGTATGCTGCCGTTCCATCTCGCAGGACTTCATCTCTCTCCAATCGATACATTCTTCGACTCCATATCCTCACTTACGACAACGGGCATGACGGCACTCGGCGGGGGACTTCCTCCTTCTCTGATTCTTTGGCGAGCGCTCATGAGCTGGTTCGGGGGGCTGCTCTTCATCGTCATTCTTGTGACGGTGCTTCCGGTGGTTGGGGGATGCTTCGGCGTCGATTTCGCCGTACAGCAGGAGCGCCTGTTCAGCCCGCTCTGGAACCGCATGACACGTCCCATGCGGGAGATGACAGTACTCTACATTGCCATCACTCTTGTCGCGGTCTGTATCTATCTTATGGCAGGAGATGAAATATTTCCAGCACTTATCCTGGCACTCTTTACGGTTTCGTCAGGTGCGGGTCCAATGACCGCGGGACTGCCTCCGACACTGGGGCTGATATTCGGCGGCGGCCTGGTGTCCCTGCTCTCGGCGCTTCCGCTGCTCACAATCTGGCAAATGCTGCACCGCCGCTCCGGTACAGAGATCATTCGTCATATGGAACTGCGGGCATTTTTTGCTCTTTTCATCGGTGCCGGAACGCTGCTTTGTGTGCCCCCCATATTGCACGGCACACAAAGTCTCGCAAGTGCGATCGGCTACGGATATTTCTATGCCATCTCTTTTCTCTCAACGAACGGCCTGATGCTGCAGGAGGAGATCCCTTTTCACAACGGTTCTGAACTGCTGCTCATCGTCCTTGCCATAATTGGAGGGTGCATGGGCTCAGCAGCAGGTGGTTTCCGGATATCGCGCGTGCTGGTACTGATCTCTTTGGCATGGACAGAGCTTCTGCGCACGCTGCACCCGCGAATGGTAATCGCCGTGCACCAAGGAGGAGAGGTTGTTCCCCTGCATTCTGCGGGACGGATTCTCGTACTTGCATTTCTCTTTGCCGCAGTTTTTTCAGCGGGTGCTCTCCTTATTGCCCTTGCGGGACTCAGCCCCATCGAGACGATTACGCTGACGGTCTCCTGCCTGACGACCACGGGCGGCGTCGCCTCGCTCG
>ERZ773060.157-NODE-157-length-31598-cov-688.785_pt1 | contig 31598 bp, 30 predicted proteins | sample MGYA00580628_ERZ773060 | MGnify/ENA primary metagenome ERZ773060 (study PRJEB29015, sample SAMEA2738019) | human oral metagenome | biome: human oral; feature: human-associated habitat; material: dental | place: China | collected 2045 ... | reverse complement strand
ACGCCCGGGAGCGGGAATCACCGAAGATTCAAATCAGGAGTTTTGCATAACCCTCCGAATAATCAGAACCAGAATCAGACATCGACACAGAACCATCGAAGCGATTTAACCCCATGCCGGCACAAGATGGATCATTGAGGCTACATCCATGCGTCTCGGCGGGAGTTGTAATAAAACCCGCTCCAATGATGATGATACTCAATCCTACCCTCAAGAAACATCGCATGAATCCACCGACTCTCCAGTACTTCCATATATCTTAAGATTTCCATCATTGTCATATTTGAAGAACACTGAGTTGAGATCGAATCCCGCGCCGACCGTGACACCATTGGAATCCACAAGCGGACTATTGTTGGAATCAATACAAACTCTGATCGTAACCACCGAATATTCTCCAGTCATTTCCGGTGCATTCCTCATCATCCCGATCTGTTCGCGAGTTCCTGGCTTCATTCGCCAACCGTTCTTCGCCATCTGCGCCAGAATGTCACTGAACATCAGTGAGTACTTTCCCATGATGTACTGGTTCATCTCGACGGGAACACCATTGACCCCGCCCTCGAGAAAAGCCTGCTGCTCCAACTCGAAATACGCCCGGTAGACCCGCTCGGCCTCCGCGTACAACTCGTCCTGCGACAACGACGCCGACGCGGACGACACCAGCGCCGACGACGCCGGCGCCGTCGGGTCGGCAGACCCCTGTCGGCCGCACGCCGGCACCACGACCACCGCGCAGGACACACCCAGGACCACGGCCCGGCACCATCGCCGACTCACGGAACGACCTCCACAGGGGGCGGGAAGTACACGACACCGCCATCGTCGCATACCCACCCCCGCCACCGAAAGGCCTGTGGAAAACCCCGCAACCGGCCGGCCTCGCAGAACCCGACCAGACCCGGCCCGCACCAGCCGGCCCGCGCCCAAGGGGCGGCGCCCAGGCGGACCCGGCACGCCGACGCCTCAACCCGGTCAGGCCGAACCAGCCGCAGACGGCGGGCGCAACACCCACGCGCGCACCTTCCCCGGGCGGACGTACCTGGCGTCCGCGACCGGCCCCCATCCCAGTGGACCACCTACTGGCAGGGCCGCCACCAGTCCCTGCTCCGATCTGGCACTGGTCGCACCGCGTATGACCGTCTGACGGCACCAGCGAGAAAGCACCGGTCCCCGCCCCTCACCTCGCGTTTGTGTTCCCGCCTCGCATTCGTGCTCCCACCTCGCGTTTGTGTTCGCACCCGGGATATGTCTGAGGTGTTAACGAAAAAGTGAGGTGGGAACGGGTCTGGTGGGTGGGGCCGTCATGAGAGATCGTCTTCGACTTCAGTGAGCGCGACCTTCGACTTCAGTAGGCGCGACCGCCCCGGCGAACGATTCGCTCCGGACATCATGAGGCTTATTCAAAACTCTTGACAAACCCGACCCTGACTAGGTGTTCGTCTTTGACGACGCGCTGTTTTGAATAACCCTCCATACTCCGGCCCCGCCGTGGTGCGTGTGGGGCGGCCAGCCGCAGTCGGAGGCCTTCGACGATGAGCTGGGTCCCGCCGCGCGTGGGGTGGCCCTGCCCTGCAGGGAGTTGAGGCGCCGCTTCGCCGCTGGATCCCGTCGCGTGTGGGGCGGCCGCGGGGCCCGGACGGTGCTCAATCGTGGTGCCGGAGAAGGGGCTCGAACCCTCACGCTGCGAAGCACAGGAACCTAAATCCTGCGTGTCTACCAGTTCCACCACTCCGGCGGGGCCCGGCCAGTCTAACCTGTAGGGTACGGGCATGCCGCAGCAGAACCAGCCCTCCGAGCCCGCGCCCACGATCGACGAACTGGCTCGTGACTACGGCCCGGACCATCCGCGCGTCATCGCGGCCCGGCTCGACGCCGCCGACGGGCTCGGCGAGGCCGGTGATCCGGTCGAGGCAGTGCGGCTCTACGAGGAGCTCATCGCCGACTGCACCCGCATCGGCGGCCCCGACCACGAGGTCACGCTCGTGACCCGCAACGACCACGCCAACTGGGTCGGCAAGGCGGGCGACGAGCCCCGCGCCGCCGATCTGTTCGCGGCCCTCGCCGTCGACATGGAGCGCGTCTACGGCCCCGACGACCCCAACACCCTCGCCGTCCGCGCCGGAACCGCGGGCTGGCAGCTGCGCGCCGGGCGGACCGACGAGGCCGCGCGCATCTACGACGAACTCGTCCCCGACCTGGTGCGCGTTCTCGGCGATGACGACCCGCAGGTGCTCGACGCCCGGGCCGCCCACGCCGCCGCCCTCCGTGACCAGGGCCGCCTCGAGGAGGCCGTCGTGGTCTACGAGCTGCTGCTGCCCGCCCAGCTGCGCGTCCTCGGCCCCGACGACGAGAGCACCGGGGCCACGCGCAGCCAGCTCGAGGCGCTGCGGGCCGGCGCGTCCCGGAGTCCCGCTGAGGGGATTGGGGACGGTGCGAACGCGGGGGTGGTGACCATCGACCAGGATCCGTACTTGGCCGTCGTCGGGCCGGGGCGAACGCGGGGGCGTTCGGCTGCGGGGTGGGCCGTGAGCCGGCACGGGGGGCGCGAGGACGGCCGCTCGGCGCTGGCGGGCTCGGTATACCCGATCCTTTTCGGCGAGCCGGTGGGCGCAGGATGCCCGCTGACGGGCTGAGCCGACCCTGAGCGGCCCACGACGGGTCGGGGTGCTTGTCACAGCTCGGTAACATAATGTGTTCACCGCGGACCGTCAGGGCCGCGGTGGGCACCTGCCGACAACGGCCGGTCAGCGACCGAAAGGACATCATCATGGGACTGCTCGCCTTCCTCCTGCTCGGCCTCATCGCGGGCGCCATCGCCAAGCGGATCATGCACGAGGACCGGGGCGGCTGCCTCGTCACGACGCTGCTCGGCGTCCTGGGCGCCATGCTGGGCGGCTACCTCGGCGCCTCCTTCCTGGGCGTGTCGCTGGGCTCCTTCTTCTCGCTGCGCACGTGGCTGCTGTCCATCGGCGGTTCGCTGGTCGTGCTGTTCCTCTACGGGCTGCTCACCAACAACAGGCGCTCCGGACGCGGGTGAGGCCGGCGCCCGGCGGGCTCGCTCTGCCAGTTCTCGGCGGCCGCGGGCGAGGTGAGCGTCGGCGCGGGTGGGGCGGGCCCGATGGTGCGCAGCCGGGCCCGCCAACCCCCTCGTCCACCGCCCGCGGCTCGGTCTGCGACACTGGCACCGGGCCGGAACCGGCCCGTGACGAGCCACGACCGGCAACACGACGAGGAACAGGTGACGCGGATGGCGCCCGAGCAGATCAGCCCGCTGGAGCAGACGATCATCAACCAGACCCGCGAGCTCGGCAAGGACCACCCCACGGTGCTGTCCAGCCGCGCCAACCTCGCGGCGCAGGTGGGCGAGGGCGGCGACCCGGCCCGGGCCGCCCGCCTGTACGAGCAGCTGCTGCCCGATCTGGAGCGCGTCCTCGGCGCCGACAGCGCCGACATGCTGCTCGGGCGCAGCAACCACGCCCACTGGGTCGGCTGCGCCGGCGACCCGGCCCGCGCCGCCGAGCTCGACAAGGAGCTCGCCGCCGACATGGAGCGCCTGCTCGGCCCCAACCACCTCAACACGCTCACCACCCGCGCCAACTACGCCGGGTGGCTCGGCGAGGCCGGCCATCCGGACCAGGCCGCCGAGCTCTACGAGAAGTTCGTCGTCGACCAGACCGCCGTCCTCGGCAAGGACAACGCCGACGTGCTCGTGAGCCGGGCCAACCACGCCGACATGCTGCGCCGGGCCGGCCGCAGCGACGAGGCCGCCGACGAGTTCGAGCGCCTGGTCGCCGACCAGACCCGCGTGCTGGGCGCCGACCGCCCCGACACCCTGGCCCTGCGCGCCAACCTCGCCGAGTGCCTCCTCGAATCCGAGCAGCCCGAGCGCGCCGTCGAGGTCTACGAGGGGCTCATCCCCGACGAGCGCCGCGTCCTCGGCGCCGACCACCCCGACGCGCTCGTCACCCGCGCCAACCATGCCGAGCTGCTCGGCAGGCTGGGGCGCGCCGACGACGCCATCGCCGAGTTCGGCCGACTCGCCGACGAGGTCGGCCCAGCCATGGGTCCGGCCCACCCGTTCACCGTGGCCGTGCGCGGCAACATGGGCAATCTGCTCGCCCAGCAGGGACGCATCGCCGAGTCCCTTGAGGTGTTCGAGGCCATCCTCGCCGACATCGAGCCCGAGTTCGGGTCCGACGACCCCAACACGGTCACGGCCCGCACCTCGGTCGAGTACCTGCGCGAGCAGCTGCGCCAGCGGGGCCCGACGTCCCGCGACCTCTGAGCCCGCGGCGGAGGGCCCGCCCGAGGATGGCCTCCAGTTGCGCCAGCAGGGCCCGACGACGACCTCTGAGTCGATCCGGCGTCCGTGACCGGTCTGTGCGATCATCCGCCGGTGCGCCCGCGCCTTCTGCTCACCGACGGCCGCCGGCTCCGCAGGGCTCCCGCGGCCCCAGGGGCTCCTCGCGACCCGGTTCCCACGGATCCGGGCCCCGGGGGACGTCGCCCGTCCCACTTCCGGCCCCTGGTTCCCACGGGACCGGTCCCGTGGCGCCCCTGGACCGGACCCGCCGCTCAGTCGATCCCGCTGCTCAGCCGATGCCGAGTTCGCGGGCGATGCGGTCGACGTGCCCCTTGGCGCGCACGTTGTACATCGCCCTGCGAACGGTGCCGACCCCGTCCGCGTCGACGTCGATGATGAAGGTCGAGCGGATCAGGCCGGTGATCATCTTGCCGTAGATCATCCGCTCGCCCCACACGCCGTACGCCTCGATCGCCTCGTGCTCGGGGTCGGACAGCAGCGTCACCCGCAGTTCCCTGCGCTCGCGGAACTCCGCGAGCCTGTCCCGGGCATCGGGCGAGATGCCGATGACGTCGACGCCAGCCGCCGCGAAGGAGTCGACGTGGTCGGTGAAGTCGACTGCCTGCGTCGTGCAGCCGGGGGTGAGGGCGGCGGGGTAGAAGTACAGGACGACCGTGCGGGAGCGGTGATCGGCGAGACGCACCGTTCTGCCGTCCGCGTCGGGCAGGGCGAACTCGGGGGCCGTGGCGCCATCTGTCAGCTGAGTCATGACCCCACCCTATTGAGCCGGTGTGCCGCCGCCCGCCATCGCCGCCCACCGGCCCCGATTCGCCATCGGGGTCGGGGGTGGGAATAGGCTGTGGGCACCACCACCGGCGGTTCGGCCCCGTGTACGTGTAGGCGCGAACGGCCCCGGTGGTCCGAATCGAGGTCCCCGCACCGGCGCCGACACCCGGAGCGGATCTGAGCAATGGAGGAAGCCGTGGCCAAGTCCGAGACCAACATCGACCAGATCAGGGCGCGCATCGCCGCCTCGCGCCGTCAGGTCGCCGGCGGAGTGCAGGGTCTGACCGCGACTGTGCACCCCACCGCCGTGAAGAACCAGGCCGTCTACGAGGCCAAGACCTTCGCCAACGACAGCTACGAGAGCGCCAAGAACGCCTTCATCGATGAGTCCGGCCCCCGGTGGGACCGCATCGGCACCGTCGTCCTGGCCGTCGCCGGCGTCGCCGTCCTCGGCCTGTCCGTGCGCGGCCTCGTGCGGGCGATCCGTGGCTGACGAGCAGACGGCGCCCGACCCCGTCCCGGAGCTCCCCATCCGCATGCTCCACGAGCGCGTCCTCGTGAGCATGGACGAGGACAAGGGCGAGCGGCGGTCCGAGGGAGGGATCCTCATCCCGTCGACGGTGCAGATCGCCCACCGCCTGGCCTGGGCCCGCGTCGTCGCCATCGGCCCCAGCGTCCGGGCCGTCTCGGTGGGCGACAGGGTGCTGTTCGATCCCGAGGACCGCGCCGAGGTCGAGGTGCGCAACAAGGCCTACGTGCTGCTGCGCGAGCGCGACCTGCACGCCGTCGCCGACGAGAACCTGCCCGGGGGCCAGACCGGCCTGTACCTGTGAACGGGACCGGACAAGGACCGATGCGTCCCCGCACCGGACGGCTCGGGGACGAGCGGGCCCGGCGCGGGCACGATTTGCGCGGCGGTGCCGAAGGACCTATAGTTCTTTGACGCACGCGCTGCTAGCTCAATTGGCAGAGCAACTGACTCTTAATCAGTGGGTTCAGGGTTCGAGTCCCTGGCGGCGCACGACAGGGGATTCCCGCCGTGATCGGCGGGGATCCCCTTTTCCGTTCCGTGCCGGTGGGGCCCACGGCAGATGGACGCCCACGATGGAACCCCCGCGAGGTCGCAGATGAGTTGGGTGGGGGATCCCTTTCCTTCGCGCCGCACCGGTGAGCGGCCCACCCGTGCTCACCGGACCGGCGTACGACGGCGCAGAACCTCTCGAACCACTCGCCCCCCGGTCTCGCTTGCACGGAGACTCATTCACAGCGCCTGCAGATGACGCTGTGACCAGGGGCGACGAATCGCAATCCGGCCCCTGTGAATAAGCCTCATGGGCGCACGACGGCGCGGACCGACCGGCGCGGAACCGCGCGTGCAAGCCCTCGACTACCGATTCCACGTCGTCCTGGCGCGAACCGGCCGCCGCGGAACCGCGTGTGCAAGAAACGGTTGTTCGCAGTGGGGGTGCGGGCGTACGGCAGTGCGGACCGACCGGCGCGGAACCAGGCTCACTCGCGTTCGCCGAGCCAGCGGGTGTCCTCGGCCAGGTTCCTCGAGTGGCGCGCCACGGCGATGCGCTGGCGGCGCAGCTCGTCGAGCTCCGCGCTGATCCGCGCGTTCGGCAGGGGCCCGAGTTCGGTGCCCAGGGCCAGCTCGAGCAGGTGATCGGCCAGCGCGGGGTTGCGCGGCAGGTTCGGGCCGTGCGGGTATGACCCGATGACCCTGCCCTGGACGGCGCCCTCGGTGCCGTCGCCGCAGTTGCCGACCCCCAGCTCGACCTGCGCGAACGGCCTCGCGTCGGGGCCGAGCGTCGTGTAGCCGCCGTGGTTCTCGAAGCCGGTGATCAGGCTCGTGGAGCCGTCGGGTCGCTCCCAACGGGTGAGGATCTCGCCGACGGCGCGTCGAGGCCCGCGGCGGGTGGTGACGTCGAGCAGCCCCAGGCCCTCCATGACCTCGTCGTGGTCGCCCACGGTGAAGCTCCGTCCGCAGATCTGGTAGCCGGCGCACACGGCGAAGAGCACGGCCCCCCGGCCGAGGGCCCGGAACAGGCCGCCGTCCGCCTTCAGCTCGCGCACGGCGGCGATCTGGGCGAGGTCCTCGCCGCCGCCCAGCAGGTAGACGGCGCCGTCGTCCGGCACGGGCCGGCCGGGCTCGACGGTGACGAGCTCGGCGTCGATGCCACGCCAGACGAGGCGCTTGGTGAGCACCGTGCCGTTGCCGTGGTCGCCGTAGATGCCCAGCAGCGACTGGTAGACGACAACGATCTTGACTGGTTCGTTCACCATTCCACGCCGCCCATCTTGCAGAGATTGAGGAAGGCCGTGTAGGTGGCCAGGACGTCGACGGTGCCCTCGTAGGGGCGGGCCATCGCCTCGCGGAGCGAGTCGACGACCTCGTGGTCGACCTCGGCGTACGACAGGCGCACGGCCAGATCCTGGGCCCGCGGGCCGGTGCAGATGACGTGCCGGCCGGCGAGCCTCTCGAACTCGACGTCCCACAGCCAGCTGACGTCGGTGCCGTCGGCGATCGCCGAGTCGATGGCCAGGACGACCGGGTCGGAGGCCATGACGAGCAGGGACTCGGCCCAGCCGGCCGGGTTCTTCGCCAGGAGCAGCCGGGCCCGGTTGTCGCCGAAACGACCGATCGAGAAGCGCCCGGCGGGGGCCCGCACCGTGCCCATCGCCGCCAGCGCGACGGTCGGGTCGATGCCCATCTCGATGGCCGCGGCCAGCGCGCAGGTGGCGTTGCCGCGGTTGAAGCGTCCCGGTACCTGCAGGTCGAGCGTCCAGCGGGCGCCGTCCGGGCCGGTGACCTCGTCGCCGCGTACCGCGTAGTCGGCCCGGTGCTGGCCGAGCGCGCAGCCGGGGCAGTTCCACGAGCCGTCGCCGTCGTACTCGAGGATCGCCCCGCAGGACGGGCACAGGGCGGCGTCGGCGGTCCATCCGCCGATGCCCATGTCGACCCAGATGACCCGGCGGGCGGCCTCCGCCGACCAGGTGACGAGCGGGTCGTGGATGTTCGCGACGACGGTCGGCCCGTTCTCGCCGGCGTCGGTCAGGGCCGCGCGCCACTTCTTGCCGAGCGAGGCGATCTCGTGGTGGCGGTCGAGCTGGTCGCGGCTGAAGTTCAGCATGACGAGCACCTCGGGGCGGCCCCTGGTGATCATGTCGGGGACGATCTGCTCGTCCGTCTCGAGGATCGCCACCGGCGCCCTGACGTTCTGGGACAGGGCCGAGGCGATGCCCTCGCGCAGGTTCGCGCCGTCGGCGTTCGTCACGACGTCACGGGTGCCCCAGGCGGTCTCGGCCGCGGCGGCCAGGAGATGCGTCGTGGTGGTCTTGCCGTTCGTGCCCGAGACGGCCGCGATGCGCCGACCGGCGATGAGCTCGGCGAACATCATCGGGTACAACCGGGTGATGACCTGGCCTCGGATCGAGGCGCCGGAGCCGCGTCCTGCCTTGCGGGAGGCCCATGCGGTGAGGTTCCCGATGCCGATCGCGGTGTTGCGCCAGAGCTTCCGGCCGATCGTCGGATCAACTGGTCGCGCGTGCCGGAACCGCTGGCTGGGTGATGAGGCCATGACCCCATTGTGGCAGCCCCGCGCGCCCGCCTGGGCCCGGTGCCGTCCTCACGGGACCCGGCACGCAGCGCACGGGACGACGATGGTGCCCCGCGCGTCCGGTGCGGTGCCCGTCGTCAGCCCTGCGGATGCTCGTAGGGGTTGCGGGGCGACGTCCAGGCATCCTGTCCGGGGGCCTGCTGGCCCGGGAATCCTGGAATCTGCTGCCCGGGGTAGGGCTGCTGCGGGTAGGGCTGTCCAGGGTAGGGCTGCCCGGGATAGGGCTGTTGGGGGCTCGGCTGGGGCGCAGCCGGCTGGCCGTACTGCTGCGGCGCCATGGTCTGCGGGGGCTGGCTGAACTGGGGTCCGGGCTGCTGGCTGTTCGCCCGGGGTGCGGGCTGCCGGCCGCTGTACTGCTGGGGTGTTCCGGTCTGCGGGGTCTGCTCCTGCTGGGGTGTCGCGGTCTGCGGGGGCCGGCCTTCGTATCGCTGGGACTCGGGCTTCTGCCCGTACTGCTGCGGTGCTGGGGTCTGCGGGGTGTACTGCTGGGGTGCCGCGGTCTGCGGGGCCCGGCCGTACTGCTGAGGTGCGGTCGGCTGGCCGTACTGCCGGGAGGGGCCCGGCGCGCCCATGATGCTCTGCGCTGCCGACATGGGTTGGGCGTAGGGCTGCTGAGCCGGGTTCACGGCCGGTGGGGTGCGTTTGGCCGCGGTCTGCACGGCGGCCAGGGTCAGCAGGGCGACGCCCCCGAGGAGCAGCAGTGTGGTGGTGACCGAGTTGATGATGAGGATGCTGTTGGAACTGCCGTGGATGAAGAAGCTGAAGGTGAGGCTCCACAGATGCCGGGCGATCAGGACACCGATGCCGACCGCCGCCATGGTGCGAGCACGGTCAGCGCGCATCTGCACGAGAACGAGGATGAGCAGGGCGACCAGCACGAGGAGGCTGAGGACCACCATGATGGTGGAGACGGCGGAATAGGCGGCGTACATGAATGGCACTTTACGGGACGACGGCCTCTTCCGGCGGGGGGTGGGGCGACCGGGCGCTCGTGACGGGGCGGCGCTCCACGGGGCGATGTCCTCTCTCTCGACGAGGGTTCCCGTGTCCGGCGTCCGTGGTCTCCGTGCTTCCCGCCTCGTTCTCGTGTTGACACCCGGCTCATGTCCGAGGTGGAAGCGCAAGCAAGAGTGAGGTGGGAGCGGGCCAGCGGCCTCGGCAGCGGGTCAGCGAGTCCGACATGGGGAGTGGATCAAGGACGAGGGAGTGGATCAAGGGGCCGGACGGACGGCGAGGGTGAGATCCGCGCAGTGCAGCGTGGTGTTGACGTATTCGCCACCATCGCGACGGAAGCCGCCGGGGACGTGCCCGATCTCGGTGAAGCCGAGTCGTTCGTACAGCGCCCGTGCGGGGCGATCCGTCGAGACCACTGCGTTGGACTGGAGGGCGCGGAGGCCCAGCTGCGCGGCCGTGCTCATGCTGTGCCGCACCAGCCGCTCGCCGACGTCTCGGCCTCGGCCGGACGAGGCCACCGCATGACTGGCGTTGGCGATGTGCCCGCACCGCCCGATGCTGTTGGGGCGGAGGACGTGGACGCCCAGGACCCGACTGTCGCCGGTGCCCCTGGCGACGCCGGCGAAGGACTGGGCGGCGAAGAAGCCGGCCGCCTCGTCGGCGCCGAGCTCGTCGGTCTGCGGGAATGCGTCGTCTGTTGCGACGACCTCGTTCCAGACGGCGCGGACGCCCCCGACGTCCTGTGACGTGAGCCGCTCGACGGTGGTGCCCGTCATCGCTCCTGCTCCGTGTCCCTCCTTCGGGTCGGACCGGTGCGGGGCCCGATGCGGCCGGGACGCCCTGGGCGTTCCGAGGGTGGTGGCGCCGGACCCGTGCGGGCCCGATCGAGCTCCCCGCGTCCCGTCCCCCTGCTCGACCGTTTCTCCGGCCTGACTCGCTTCCCGCCCCGCTTTCGTGCTGACACCTCGGACATAACCCGGGTGTTGACGCATACGTGAGGTGGGAACGGGTCGGGGAGAACGTCGAGGCCGGTCCGGAGGAACGATGAAGGGTTCGGAGCGCAAGACTCCGAACCCTTCTCTCCGGGTGCCTGCGTAGCACGTTCGGCAACTTCTCTCCGAAGGCGAATACGCTGATCAGGCGCCTGAATCGTGGGGTCTACCGGGTCTGCAACCGGCCCCAGAACACCGCCCCGAGGGACCAGCGGGGACCTGTTGTGAGGACTGTCGAGACAGTTCAAACTTTTCTTACCGCCTCAGAGGTCGACCATCTGGTCGCCGACTACGAGGCCGGGGCGGGCACCCAGGAGCTGGCGGAGAAGTATGGCATCCATCGCGCCACCGTCTTCGCTCACCTCCGGCGCCGGGAGGTACCCCGGCGCCATCCCGGGCTCAGTGGTCACGAACAGGCCGAGGCTGTTCGTCTCTCGCGGGACGGCATGTCCATGCGAGCCATCGGTCGCCAGATGGGCGTGGACCGTAAGGCCATCCGCGTAGCGCTTGTCGACGCCGGAATACTCCCGAATGCTCAGCTTCAAGTCAGTCATCCGATCCGCCTAGCCTACGAGCAGGCGATTCAACATCCAGAGGTAGGCGGCCTCGAAACCCGGACCAAATTGGAGAACAACCAAGTGGCCACATTAGTCGAATCGAAAACCAAACAGCCCGCCGACTTCACCCAGATCCGTGAGCACGGGAGCGATGACATACTCCCGCCGGTCGAATCCCTCGGCCTCCGCGGCAGCAAGACGATCTGAATTCATCGTAACGATGTATTGGAACCCGATCTCGTCAGCAAGCCGAGCGCCGATATTGAGGCAGGATGCAACCTGCCGGTCATCCATTGAGTCGAAGAGAAGACTGTCATGGACGAGCACCCTAGGGGCCCGTCCGTGCTTGATAGCTGTGACTACACAAACGAGGTCAAGCAAGAAAGTCTTAACTCCAAGTATCCCGGCCGAGGCATCGCCGTCGATCTTCGGGACGACCTTGAGTACACCCTTGCTCGTAGCTTCGACGAGGAGCGAGACGCTCCTGTCGTCGTAAATCTCCTGACCTAACTCCTGGAAGAGGGAAATCGCCTCTTCCAGAGAAGATTCCCGCTCCGCCATCTCCGCACGAAGACTTGACTCCGCCTCTGTCATAATTGAGCGAAGGTGAAGACCCGTGTCACTCACCGACTGAACAAGTTCCAGCTGTCGCTCCAAGTCGGCAATCATCGAATCTAGCTCCATCAATTCCTTCTCAGCGCTTCGGAACGTCTCCAGAGCCATGGAGTCGTTGAGTAGGTTCATAACCTCTGAGCGACTCTGATCCAAATCCGTGCGCTCACGAGCAATCGCATTCAACCTCGCCACGACGGAAGCACGCTCGGCTTCGAGATAAATCCGCCGATTGCGCACCACAGACGAATGAAAGTCCGAGACCTCATCGAAACGTCGCGTAACAGCATCCGGCAGAACCACACCGATCTCTGCATACATCGACCTCAACTGGTTCGCCGTTTCTACCCCTGACTCAGCCGGACGCTCCTCTTCCATGGCAAGCTCAAGATCTCTCTTGCGCTGCTCAAGAGTCACTCCTTCATCATTTAGGTCTCTAATGGCATGAGTCAGCCTGTCTGCTTCAGCTTGATGGTCACTATACTGATCATCAACCCGGAATCCTGACAGATCTCGTTCCAAGCGAGATCTCCGCTGACGAGACTGTGCAAGCCTGGCGCGAAGCTCAGCTTCATTTAGCGAAACTGAACCAAGCGCCCCATCGGAAATGGCCTTCTTGAGCGCTTTACGATTCTTTTCAAGCGCAGATATCTGCCCGCCCTTGGAGAGAATTTCTGGTGAGAAGCCCAAGAAGTAGCCGATCCTCGCGCCCGACTCCCATGAAGACTCCACTGCGAAGGTCTTCAGTGGGTCCAAGAAGTAGTCTCGGATAAGTTGACCGACGAGTTGACCGACGGTTGGGCGAACTGTATCAGCTGGCAACTGAAAGAACTCGGCTACTTCCTTCTTCCAGTCATCCAGGCTCCCTTCTTTACCATCAACACGGACCTTCGTTTGAGGCGAGATTGGACGTTCAACCCTAGTCGTACCGGATGTCCCGTCGATGCCCAGCGCCGCCCAGAAAGCAAACGCCGACATTTCTGGCGACTTCAGACTGTCGTCGAGTCGACCTCCAAGCAAGTAGCGGAAGAGTCGAACAAAACTCGTCTTACCTGCACCATTCCTACTGTCGCCGCTCTTAGAGGTGTCGGTCTTGTCAGCTAGAAGGATGTTCATTCCGTTATGGAATGTTAGAACTTTAAAACGACTGTCGGATGATCCTAATTCATGCAGAAACATGAGTTTTCACCAGCCGTCCAGATTGATCCCAACTTATGGCCTGCACGGTAAACAGCATGGACAGCGCCATTGCAAACCAGTCGAATGTAATGTTGGCATTCGTTCCGGAGGACTTCGCACTCTTCGAGAATCGCTCCCAAAGCCCCGAAACGGTGGCAGGGGTATCCAGCAACGACAACGCTGCTGCCCCGACGGTCAGAAGCGCTCGTTGGGGGCCAATTCCTTTAGTGGGAAGCAACATATTGCGGGTCACCTCCAACTTCTTCATCCGGCGGTTCCTCGAAGATGTCGCAAGAATCAAAGAAGTAGGCTGTTACGGCATAAACAGCGTTTGCTCGCTTCGTGGAAAGATCGAAGTCCTGGCCGCCGAGCGCACCATATATCAATCTCATGATCTCGCGGACATCTGACGTTGTCTTTAATGCTTCCCGGTAGATCGAGTTGAAACGCCGCGCCTTAGCATCCCGGAGACCTGGATCGTCTTGCTCGGCAAACCACTTGTCGATTCTGGGCGCTAGAAGGCGGCCCTCGTTGAACTCTTCTCGGGTCATCATTGGTAGCCTATTGAAGTCCATCTTTGATGCTGGGACGGGCTTGATGGGCTCGAGGCGATCGATAGCGTCCGCGTCAGAGAACGAAAGCGAGTTGATAAGTTCAACGAGATCTCGGAGCTCAACGTTCTGAGCATGTGGCACTCCTGGAATAAGCTCATCCAGTTGCGCGGCTGTCAACTTGCTAACGGCATTCCACCAGAAGTCTTCGGGAGCTTTCCAAAGCTCAATCGTTAGGGGTCGCTGGGTGCCAATTGCATGCTCCTGCTGCAGCTCAAGAAGTCGTTTGGTCGGCGTTGGCCCCACGGCAGCGTTCGTTACGAAACGCCAAGTGGTGAAGGTTGGCCAATTGTTTACTGCCCTGGAGAAATCAGATTCGAGCTTATTCTTGGTCTTTTGATCAACTGAGGTTGTGGCGTTCTGCCCATAGCATGCGTACAGAATTGTGCCGTTTTCTGCCAATCCATCGCAGCCGCCGTCGCCTAAACTTCCCATTGGATCGGGGTTCAGGAAGTCAGGATGAAGTCGGGAAAGCACCGCCGTCGCATACTTCTCAAATTCTGTGCCGGGCTGGAGGCAGCGCAACTCGTGCTGTGCTCGGTACCAGGCTTTCCAAGCCGGATCGATCATGGTTGCCTGGCCTCCTCTCCTGAACGGCGTGATCGTCGTAGCGTTAGCATGTCTGCGGTCCAACGGCGGTACGGGTCCATCGTATCGGCTCGGCTGCGATGGCGGCGCGAGCGTTCGCCGGGTGTCATCACTACAACGTGCCCTACGCAACGGCGGTGTGGATGACGGCGACGAGCGCTGGCTTCCACCCGGTCTAGCTCGCCGTGCTGCCGCCGAGATGCCGGTTCCGCGCTTCCTCGATACGGACAGCCAGTAGCGCGACGAGGCTGAGGGGCCCGATCCAGATCATCTTGAGCGCGCTCCACAGGCACACGAGGACAAGGAGGTAGAGCCATTCGGGCCCGCCAGCCTCGATCCAGGCTGCGAGCCAGTAGGCGATGGCACCGTAGGGAGCGGCCAGCAGCATTGCGACCGGCCCCCACTTCAGACCACGGCGGGTCCTCACAAGGTCGAGGATGATGTTGCTTGGCATGTAGCGGCGCATGAAGGCCCGGATGTGGATGCTGGCGATCCAAAGTAGACGGAACATCGTGGTCTCCTCTCACGCACGTACGTCGTCTGCGACGGTGAGTGGAGGGTGGCCCGGGAGCCTGCCGTGTACGGCCCGAAGTGAAGGAGAAATCCGTCAAGCCCAACTTTACGCGGTGGACGTCCTCAGCGATAGGGCTGCGATCACCTTTCAGAGGCTCCTACCCGTAGAAGGCGCCGTCCGACGAGTCTCGTCGACCTGCGGCATGGGCACTGTGAGTGCGCGAGCGGCGTCGAGTGCCGCGCGGGTCCGGGCAGCGTCGATCTTTTGGGCGACGCTCTCGACAGGGGAGCCGAGCGCAGTGTCTGCGTTGATTTGGTAGCGGTCGCGGTACGCAGCGACGACCAGGGCGGACCGTCGCCATGTGGCCAGTTTCCCTGCGTCGGTAGGTTGCTTTCCCAGCTCCGCGGTCCACGGCTCCTTGTTATCGAGGGCCCTGTCGAGCACGGCGTCGGCACGGGCTTCGATGAGGTCGCGGCGTTCGTCGAGCGCCTGCCGCATGTCGGCGGTCATGGTTCCGGCGGCTTCCGGGATGAGTCCTGCGATCAGCCGCGGTGCCTTCCGATTGCGTCCCGATCCGGCAGGGCGCGTGGTTGCCGTGGCGACGCGGTGGTGGAGGACGGCCGCGACATCGTCGGCGTCGTCGAGCCTGCGGGCACCGACCAGCCTCGGCAGGAGGGCATCGACGTCGTGGTGGTTGGCTTCTGCCCGGCGCAGTTCGGCGGTGAGCGGCCCGAAGGCGCCGGACGCGAGCACCTCGGCAGCCTGGGCTTCGGTGAGTCCGGAGTGCTGGATGAGGGTGGTCCACCGGTCGTGTTGGGCGGCTGCGGCGATGGTCTCGTATTCGGCGGCGAGTTGGACGATCGATCCCCAGGTCTCCTGCTCGGCGATGGTCGTCTCGTGGGCCGACAGTTCAGCCCCCGCATGTTGAAGGACTCCGTAGAGGACGCTGCGGCCGGTGGCGGCCTGGTTGTCGCCGGGATGGGGAACATCGTGAGCAGCATCGGGCTGATCGACCGCGACGTAGGCGATGTTCGCGTCACGTCCGCGGGTCATGGCCACATACAGGTTCTCCCGGGTCATGGCGGAATCGACGAGGACGTGAGCCGTGTCAGTAGTGATGCCCTGGGCGCGGTAAGAGGTGACTGCGTACCCGAGTTCCACGTGCTCAGCGGCATAGGCGGCTGGAACGATCACGGTTGCGCCCCGCTTGGTTCCCGCCCGCTGGATGGTGAGGGACCCGTCGTCGCGGGCGTCTATGACCGTCCAGCGGTCACCGTTGCGAACCCAGCCTCGCCCGGCCCGAAGTCGCCGGTCATTGCGGCGCGTGATGACCACGTCGCCGGTAGCCGCGCGGGTGCCGTCGTGCAGGTCGACTTCCCGGGGTCCGTGAACAGTGCCGTCGAGGATGAGATCGGTGCGAGCACGGTTATTCAACGCCGTGACGGACTCGTTGGAATCCGACACCAGTACGGTCGCCTTGCCCGCCAGCAAGTCGGCACGCCAGGCGGTGTAGGCGTCGTCGATCATCTTCTCGGTCTCCCCGTCGCGGATACGGCCGTGGACGTCGTAGGTATCGATGACGTCGGTGCGGCCGTGGCGCAGGTCCAAGGAGGCCGTCTTCTCCCACGCGTGGGTGAAACGGTGGACATCCACCAGCTCAGGAGCATCCCCCCGATCATGGACGAGCAGTCCGAAGGCGCCGCCCGCGTCGACGGACTGGAGCTGCGCATAGTCCCCGACCAGCAGCACCTTCGCACCCGCTTCAGCGGCCAAGCCGGTGATCCGGTCAAGGGAGAGCGTCCCGGCCAGCGAGGCTTCGTCCACCATGACGAGTTGACCGGGTTGGAAGGTGGCTCCGGTGGTTTGGTGCGTCTGCCACCATTTTGCCGTGTTCTCCGTGGCGATCCCGAGATCCTCCGCCAGCACCTGGGCAGCACCCGCCGACGGCGCCAACCCCACCACGGAGCCTTTACCGTGCTCGGTCTCCCAGGCGCGGCGCAGGGCATTCATCGCGGTGGTCTTCCCCGCACCCGCTGGTCCGACCAGCACATCGAGAACGCGGCCAGACACCGCGATCCGCGCCAGCGCTTCGGCCTGGTCCTCACCCAGGACCCGGCCCTCCGCGTCTGGGCGTCGCGCGATGCGTTCCATCGTCTCCAGGCTCACCGTGGGGCCGGTGGCATCACGGCTGCGTTCCAGAAGCCGGTCTTCGGCGTCGAGGAGCTGGTGGGAAGAGTAGACGGTGGAGTTCTTCGGCCGGAACACCGACGACGCATCAGGACGACGAAAGACGGCAGGGCTGGAGGCCAGCTCGAACGGCGTCAACCGAAGCGATACTGCCTCGGCCGCGTCCACCACCAGACCGACGACGGCCTCGCGGTCCTGGGTGGAGGCGAACCGGTAGTCCATGGTCTGGCGGGCCGCCTCCGCAGTGAGATTCCAGCGCCGCCAGGTCGAGCGTTTCTCACCGACCGCCGCGACGACACTCTCACCCAGCCTGCGCACGATGTCGAGAGGAATGTCGTCGGCGCGGAGCAACAGCGGCTGGCCGTTGTCTGCAACCCGGCGGGCCCAACCGGTTGCGTCCTCGCCGAGCACGGCGGTGGCACGGTTGCGCCACGTTGCGGTCAAGTCGGCCAGGGAGTGCACGGTCTTCTCCGGGCGCGTCGACAAGGTCGCCTGAGCGCGAAGCTTCATGATCACAGCCGCCGACGGGCGCCGCCCATGCTCGGCCACGTACGCCTCAATGAGCCGATCGGTCGCCTCATCAATATGGCGTGCACGAGTGGAGAACTCGGCAACCAGTGCTTCGGGAACACCGGTGATCGCCCACGACGGGTTCCGGTCCCGGCCACGCTCCCGCGGCTCCCACTCGACTCCGAGCATCCGCGTCAAGTGATCGGCGAAGACCGCCTCATGCAGCTCAGAAAGAGCCACCGTCGCCCCGTGCATCGGACGACTGTCCAGAGATCTCCACCTGCCGTCCAAGACCGTCTGGACCTTGTTGCTGATCACGACATGCGTGTGAAGGTGCGGGTCACCAGCCCGCGAGTCGTAGTGGTCGTAAGCGGCAGCGATGATGCCCGTGACGTCCACCTGGGCGACGGCACCGTCCCCAGCAGTCGCCCCCGTCCGGGTCGCCGCAACCTCCCTCTCCATGTGGGCGACCATGTCTGCAACCGCGTCATGGTGGGCCTGGGCGATCAGGGATTGCGTGCCCGCATCAGCGACGGCCCACAAGACGCTGGCGGACTTCGGGATCGAGAACGTGAAGTCGAACCCTGCAACCGCACGCCTCATCCCGCGCTCCGTCTCCTCGGCCTCGATTGCACTGATTGCGCGCGCACGCCCAACCGGATCAAGGTGCGGGTCGAGGGCTGCGGTGCGTTCCTCGATGCGTTGCGCAACGCTCTTGTACACCGGATACGCCCGGCCCAGTGGCACACCTGTCACCGGGTCGCGGCCCATACCCACGAGGAGTTGAAGCTGCGCCTCACTGACCTCATCGCCGGAAGTGATCTGGCCTTGGCCAAGTGCTGAAAGCCCACTTCCCATCCACCTGCCCGGTGGCGTGCCTTCGGCGTTGTAGTACCTCGTGAGCGGCGTGGACAGTGAACGGTCCCCATCCCCGGCGGCGACGGTACGCAGCAAGTACTTGTAACCGTCCCCGGCCGACATCACTCGCATCGACACTGTCACGCCCGCTCACCTTCCCTCCGTCAGGGAGGAGGTGAGCTACCTGGACCACCGGACCTCGATCTGCCAGAGGCGTGGTGGCTCATTTGGAGGGTCAGGATGAGGGGCTGGCGGCCAGTCGTTCAAGATCTGCGAGGACGCCCTTGAGGACCTGGTTCGCGATCCGGGCGGTCTCGATGCGAGGGACAAAACGTTCCTTGAGCTGCTGTCGCGGGTGGATGTAGTTCCGAAAGTTCCGTACCTGGTCCGCGTGACGGGCGACATCCTCGCTGAGGACTCCACGCTCCCGAGCGACGGTGATCAGCTCCGCGAGGTTCCATTGGTCCAGTGGCTTCGGTTTTCCCTTCAACATGGGTGCCGCGTTGGAAGCGAGGAACTCGGTCCGATGTCCGATTGCGAGTTCAGAGAGGAGTCCTTCGACAGTGCTTCCGACGAGGAAGATCACCGCCAGGGGTGCATCCGCTTCCAACGCGCGGTCGATCTCGCCCATCCGGTCAGCGATGACCTGTCCCGCCGTCAGATCGGGCGGGAGTGCACCGAGATTGAGGGTGCCAAGGTCCTTGTTGAGGAAGGCGACGTCATCCTCAGTGAGCGACGCTGACGTAGTCGTCTGGAAGACGGCGGTCGCTGTGTCGATCACGTGCTGTTGGTAGTCCGTGGGCTCCCGGCCTTCGCGCAGAGCGATCAGCTTCCAATGCTCAAGCAAGTCGAGGTTGAGTTTTGCGACCACGTCAGTTGGCTCTTTGGCCCAGATTTCGCGCAGCATGACGGCCTTGGAACCCTGGTAGCGCTTGTAAGGGTCGATGTCGATCCACGGTTCGATGAACGAAGCGAAGCTCGCGTTGGTGAAATCCATGACGTATCCGCCTGACATTTCAAAGATGTCTTCGAGCATGGCCTTCACGGTGTTGTCGAACGTGGTGCGCGGCATCGCAGTCAGTCCTTGTCGATGGCGATGACGGTGTCGTAGAGGCCAACGTGGCGCAGGCCCGGGTGAGAGTCGATGCCGGTGTAGGAGAGGGAGGAGTCCTCGTAGCGGCGGAAGGCGAAAACGGCTTGGTTCATCTGGGTGGCGTTGAAGACTCCAAGGTTGACCAGCAGGTTGAAGTCGGCCACCGTCAAGCCGGTGACGGCTTTGAACAGGTCGGGCTCCAGCTTGGTGATGACGTCGGTGAGGGTGTTCTCCCGGAAGTCGGTCAAGTACATGAACGCGGGGATGCGGGTCGCGAACTTGATGAGCTTTTCCTGGATCTGCTTGCGCTTCGACTTGTACTCCTTCTCCTCCTCGCTCAGCTCCTTCTTCTCCGTCTTCGTCAGGTTCTCGCCGCGTTCCTTCTTCGTGGCCGTGACCCGCTCGGACTTGTTGACCACCGTCTCGAACACGTCGTTGCCCAGGGCGCGGAAGCCCTCGATGTTCATGACGGCGTTCATGGCGTCCTCGCTGGCCATGATGCGGCGCAGCGTGTCATTGTCGACGTTGACCAGGATCGCGGACTCCCACTTGCGGGCCAGCAGGGTGGCCGACGTGCCCGACATCGCGATGTCGAGGATGCCGCCCGCATCGACCTGAGTCATGTTCGACCCGTCATAGGCCAGAACGGGGAGGAAGTTCACGAGTTCTTCCACCGCGTGCTCGGGGTTGGGTTCTTCCGGGGACAGACCGATCCCGTAGTCCGAGATCTGGCGCAGCGCCCGGGTGGGGGCGAAGTCGAAGACGAAGCAGGCAGGCTTGAGGACCAGCTCCTCACTCGGGTCATCCCCGTCGGGATTCTTAATCGACCACGGGGACTGCACGCGGAAGGCGGCCTGGAAGTAGGTCTCGGGTGAGGTGAGGTTGCGCAGCATGAGGATCGCCGACCACTGCTTGACCGTCACCCCCGTCGTCAACTTCCCACACGAGAGCGTGATCGTCTTCGTCTCATGCCCGTCCCCGATCGCCTCGCGCACCGGTGGCAGGGCATCCAACCCGATCCCTGCACCCGGCCCGGCCACCGTGAGGACCTGGTAGCCGTGCCAGTACACGTTCTGACGTTCGGCCAGCAGGTTCGCCATCGCCTGGCAGGCAGCCACCGTGGGCAGGAACCAGAACGAATGCTGCAGATAGGGCAGCAAGCGGGCATCCGAATACGGGAACGGCGGACGCGTCCCCATCCGCATCGCATCCAACTGGGTGGGCAGGTGAGCGCCGCGGATGATGTCCAGCCACTTCTGCACGTCACTCTGGTGCACGAACTCCGCACGGTCGCCCGTGCCGGTGGCCTCGAAGAAGGCGTTGAGGTCGAACTCGTCGAACTCGCCCTGACTGGCCACGGAGATCAGTTCGTCGGGCATCTGGTAGGTGAACAGCCGCATCTCCGGCAGCGCACCGTACGGGTTCCACTCACCCGGATACTCCACCCCGTACGCCTGCTTGGCTCGTTGCTCATCGGTGTAGGTCCAGTTGAAAATCTGCTCCTCAATAAACTCACCCGTCGCCAGCGCCTTGAACGGCGTCCCCGACAAGTACAGGTAGGCCCGCGTCGTGATCGGAAGGAACTCCTCCTCGTCATTGCCCAGCTCGTCAAGCTCCTCATCGAACGCCACAAGCCCATCGTGGTACTCCGCAGCGATCTCCTTCTTCGCGACCTTCTCGTCCTCGCCCTCGAACAGCTCTTTCGCGGACTCCCGCCACGCCCCGAAGTGATACTCGTCGAAGATCACCAGATCCCACGGGGTCGTGTGCACCCACTCGTTCTTCGCCTTGATCAGACCCGTCTTCTTGTCCCGACCCAACAGGTCCTGGAACGACCCGAAGTACACCAGCGGACGATCATGGTCCATCTCCTCCGGGGTGCCACCGGTCGCCTTGGACAAGTACTGCCACCCGTCGAAGTCCGCATGCGACTCCAGATCACTCTGCCAGGCATCCTCCACCGCAGGCTTGAACGTCACCACCAGAACCCGGCGGGCGCCCATCTTCTTCGCCAACTGGTAGGAGGCGAACGTCTTGCCGAACCGCATCTTCGCGTTCCACAAGAACCTCGGCACCGCGTCCCGATCCTCCGCCCAGATCGAGTCGTAGTAGGCGGCCGTCTTCTCCACGGCCCCCGCCTGCTCCGGGCGCATGGCGAACGTCTCATGATGCGTGCCGCTCAGCTGGGTGCCGGTGCGTAGCTCCGTGATGGCCGTGCGCACATCGTCAGGTGTGCACCGCATCCACTCCCTGGCCGAACCCCTCACCGGGTTCTCGAAGCCCTTCGCCACCAGGCGGCGCCGCACGTCCGAGTCGCGGAAGATCGACCCGTCCTTGCGCTCGGCAGGCTCATTCACGTGGAGTGTGTAGGCCTGCTGCATCTGACCCTGAGACTCACGGATGCGCTCATTGACGTCCGCCTTCGTGGTCTGGCCGACCTTGATCAAACCCACATAGTCCGCGGGAGGATCATTCGGGGTCCACGCGTAGATCCGCAGCCGGGCAGACGGCTTCTGGGGGAACAGCTCCTCGTCAGGCCTACTCATCTGCCAGCTCCATCGGACGAATCCGAGACTCGATGTAGCTGACCTCGCTGTCCGTCAGCCCGTACTTCTCATAGAGCACCTTGTCAGTCCATTCCCGATCCCATGTTTGGATCGGTACCCACTGATAGGTCGAATGAGTCGCATGTTGCGTTATCTTCCGAAGGGAGACAAGGAACCGGAAGAACTTGGTCGCATAATACGAACGAATGCTCAGGACCTCGTCTTCCGAGCCTGCATGGAAGAAGAGGAAGGACTGTGTGCACACCGATGGACAGGGAGCCATCAACGAGGGGCCGAGTACGAGATCAACTCCGGACTTCTCTCTTTCTCGGCCAGAGCCAACTTCTGGGACGAGGAGCTTCCACGTGTCAATAAGCTCCGTACTCTTCGTGACCTCGTCGCGAGCAATATACCCAATCCTGCGCTTCATTGATTTGATGTAGTAGAGAGGAACATCACCAGATCGTGGCGAGTTGTGAAATCCTGTGAAGTTCGAGGTCCAACCAAATTCTTTGTCGCGTGCCAAGATCGTGTTGACTGAAGGCTCGCCGCGAGCCACGACCTTGCGGAGAATGGGAAGTGCACGGGCGTCGCGGACCAGAATGTCGAACTCATTGAGCTGTCGGAGTTCCGGGCCAGTCTCCTCTCCGCCCCAGACGCTGGTGACGTTACATTTGCCGCTGTAGTTGAGGTCCCACAAGAAGTAGCAGGACCCGCCGTTGATCCCAACTTCTGAAAATACTTCAGCCGCGTTGGGGTAGTCGACAAGATCACGGATGCGCGTATCGTTCAGCATCGTCCGACGAAACTCGTTGAGTCCCAATCCGGTCGCCATCCAACGAGATGGGATAACCATCGTCAAGAACCGCGGCTCTAGGCGCTTGGCCTGTTCAACAAAGTGCTGATATATCGGAACATCGCGAGTCCCACCGTCAGAACCGAGTTGGTAGGGCGGGTTACCGATGATGACGTCGAACTGCATGGTCTCTCCGAACAGCTCGCCGATGCGAGCCTTGATGTCGTCGGTGTGGATGAAGGCATAGGCGTGGGTCTCCAGCTCGTCGCCGCGCCCATAGGCGTCCTCGCTCGCCCCGCAGTACTGGCACTTGCGGTGGGTGTAAACGACCTTGTCGTCCCCAGTCAGCGGGTCCGTCCGGTACTCCTTCTGCCCGCCGGTCCAGGTGTGTTCGGTGCGTTGGAACCAGATGTTCCCGTCCTCGCTCTCGAATGACCTGGCGATTGAATGGGGGCCGTTGGCGTACTTCGAGCAGTACACGGACCTGCGGGCCAGCAGGGCGGTGAGCTGGGTGATGCCGATGCCGTAGACCTGACGGGTGAGGATGTGGTCCACTCGCTCGGCACGGTCGGGGAAGAGCCGGTAGAGGCCCTCAGTGAGGCGGCGGGTGATCTCACGCAGGAACACCCCGGACTTGGTGAACGGGTCCAGGAACGTGACGTCCGGGTCCGCCCAAATGTCCGCCCCGCCGTGGGCGGCGGCCCAACGCTGGGCGAGCAGGTCGAGCATGGCGTTCGCCATCTCGGGTGGGGTGAAGACCTCGTCATTGGACAGGTTCGCGATGCACGTCAGCACATCGGGGTTGTGCCCGCGCAGGGCGAAGGACGCCTGGGATGAGTTCATGCCGCGTTCACCTGCCCCGCCAGATCACTCACCGTCATCGTCGGGTACGTCGCCTGGGGAGCGAACAGGTCCGCACCCATGTCGGCGAACAAGGAGCCCTCGGCCTCCCATTCGGAGCGCTGGGTCAACTCGTCGTAGCGGAAGTCCCGGCGCTGAAACTTGCCCTTGCCCAAGTACCCCCACTCGGCGAACGTGATCGGAGCACCGGCGGGCGTCGTCATGGTCAGCGCATCACCTTGCACGATGTTGACTACCAGGACCGCCCGAGCAGCCCGCGCCCACTCGTCGTCCTCGGAGACGTTGAGGAAGGCGTTGAACAGGGCGGCGAGGTTGTCGCGGCATTCCTGGGCGTTGTCGGGAAGCAACTCGATCCCGTAGGTGCACATGAGGGCGAACAGGGCGTAGTGGCGCTTCTCGAAGTCACTCTTGCCATGCTTGGCGGCCACCGTCAACAGCTTCCGGGTCAGGACGGGCACCAGGAAGTTCCCCGAGCCGCAGGCCGGTTCCAGCACCCGGGAATCGATGCGCTCGGACTCCTCCCGAACCAGATTCAGCATGTCCTCCACCATCCAGGAAGGAGTGAAGACCTCGCCGTGATCGGCGACGCGCTGCTTGGACTTCACCAAACGCTCGGCCTCGCTGGTGCTCATCGCCGCTCCTTTTTTCCGTGTGCCTGTTTAGGGTAGGGGTCCCCACCCTCATCTGGGTGCGGCGCGTCGCTGGCGGCAGCGCCGGTGCGGACCCAGTCATCGACTTCGCTGGCTTGGCACTTCCACAGGCGCCCGATCTTGTGGGCAGGCATGCCTTTGTCGGCGATCCACGCGTACACGGTGTCCTTGGTGACACCGAGGTGGGCCGCGATCTCGTCAGTGGACAGCCAAGGCTCACTCACGGTGATTCCTCCAGTAGGCCGGACAGCGCAGTTCAAATCAACCTAAGACTACCGGATTGAACCCGGTCTGATCCCCTCTGAGCCGGAAGACGGCCACCTTGGATGCGCTCCGAACCGCTCTCAGTGGGAGACAATGGGGTATGGAGCGAATCTTCCCTGACAGTGGGGGGACTGTCCGCGAGCGGGCGCCGGGGCCGATCGACGTGGAGACCGCGGTGTTTGACCACGTGGTGGAGCCGGTGGCGTACACGTGCTTGAAGTTCATGCTGTTCCGCCAGGGAACGTCTTTGGTCCACTCCCGCCACGGCCGGGTCCACGCGCGTCCTGGGACGCTGGTGATCGTGTGCGGCGGGACGCTGTGCGGCGGCATCCCGGAGACGTCGGTGACGGTCTCGACGGCGTACGTGAGCCTGGACTACCTTCTGGACCAGCTGACGTGGCGCCTGCACGGGATGCTGCTGGATCGCCACGAGGCGGAGCAGATCGCGGCGAGAGCCTTCCGCCACAACATGTGGGACATCGCGTTGGCACCCGAGGTGGCCAGCAAGATGGCGGTGCTCCTGGACCGTGTCGAGCAGATCCAGAAGGCGGGTGGCGGCTTCTACGCGATCGAGTCCCGGTTCGTCGCCCTGCTGGATCTGCTGCTCCCGCTCCTGCCCTACACGGATATTCCGGACGGGCCGGTGCGTTCCCTGACCGGGAATGGTGTGGGCGGCAGGTTCCCTCCTTTGCGCCGGGAGATCGTCGATGTCGGGGAGGCCGTGCAGGCGGACTTGGCGCGCAAGTGGAGCTTGGCGGATTTGGCGGGCATCGCCCACATTTCCCCGCGTCACCTCTCCCGGGCGTTCAACGAGTCCTATGGCCTGCCGCCACTCCAGTACGTGGCCGCGTTGCGGGCCAAGGAGATGGCGCGCTTGTTGCGCGAAAAGCCGGAGTGGTCGGTGAAGACGGTGGGGCGCAGGGTCGGCTGGGAGGGCCGCGCCCACGCCCGCGCCGCGTTCACCCGTCTGCTGGGGATCGGCCCGGATGAGTACCGGCGGCGCACGCGTGGACTGGATCTGGCCACACCTGAACCGGATCTGGACGAGACGGCCCCCGGGGTCTCGTAACCGGCGCGCCCCGTCTGCTACTTCTGGTAAGGCGTCAGGTCAATCTGCCGGGTCCTGACGGCCAATCCCGCCAGCGACCCCAAGCGCTTGGCTACCACTATCCGTGTCTGACCGTCTGGTTCTCGTTGGACTCCTCGGCGCACCTCATGGCCGAAGTCCCCACTCCGGGGCGCTGGCCGTGGGCTGGGAGGAGCGCGACATCATGACACCGAGCAGACAGGATCAGCAGGCCGCCCGTGAGGCGCGCCTGGACGAACTCCACGAGAAGCTCACGCATGCTGTCGATCAGCTGGTCTCGGGTGAGGACTGGAAGCGGGCTCTGGCGTTCGCCGCGAACTTCCGCTCTCGCAGCTTCAACAACACGCTGCTGATCTGGGCCCAGCATGCCGCCGCGTTCGAGGCCGGGCGTGTCCCCGAGCCGATGCCGTCCTATGTGGCGGGCTACAAGCAGTGGCAGGGGCTAGGCCGACAAGTCCAGAAGGGTCAGCCCGGGTATCAGATCCTCGCGCCTGTGACGGGCCGGTTCGCCACGTCGACACCGCAGGATGCTGCCTCGTGGAGGCGGCTGTCCAAGTTTGAGAAGCCCCGGACCGGCGAGACGGTCCGCTCGAAGATGGTCGGGGTGCGCCCGGCCTACGTGTGGGATGCCTCCCAGACCGCAGGTGAGGACATCCCGGCCCCGCCCCGCCCAAGGTTGCTGGAAGGCGAAGCGCCTGCCGGGTTGTGGGAGGGTCTTGCCGCGCAAGTGAGGGCCGCAGGCTTCAGCTTGGCCGAGGCGACCTCGACGGCGGAGATTCATGGGGCGAACGGCGTCACCGACTACCTGGCCCACACGGTGACCGTGCGCGTGGACATGGATGCGGCGGCGCGGGTGAAGACCCTGGCCCATGAGCTGGGGCACGTCCTCATGCACGGCCCCGACAACCAGGAGGCGCGTCAGCATCGTGGGATCGGCGAGGTCGAGGCCGAGTCTGTCGCGCTGATGGTGGGTGCCGCCCACGGCATGGACACTTCCGGCTACACCATCCCCTACGTGTCCAGCTGGGCGGCGCAGGTCGACGGGAAAGAGCCAGGCGAGATCGTCAAAGCCACCGGGGAACGCGTCCGCACGGCCGCCTTAAAGATCCTGGACCAGCTGGACACCGCCCAAGTCGGCACCGGCACCCCGCCCGGCCTGGACCGTACAACCCCAGCACGCGATGCCACCCGCCAGGCTGTCGCCGCCGACCGGGAGCCCCCGGTGCGCCGCGAACCCGCGGTCGCCGAGGCGAGGAGCCTGTGATGGCCGCCTACTCTGCGTTCGCTGAGGCGCTGCTGAGCCTGCCTGCTGGAGCGACGACGGGTGAGGCGGCGTGCGTGTTCGCCGCATCTGGTGTCCCGGTGTTCCCGGTCGCCGCTGGCGGCAAGCAGCCGTTGACGCGGCACGGGTTTCACGACGCCACCACGGACCTCGACCGGGTCCGCGCCTGGTGGTCGGCGGCCCCGGCGGCGAACATCGGGATGCCCACCGGGGCTGTGTCGGGCATGGTCGTGGTGGACGTGGATGTCCACGGCCCGGCCAACGGCTACGTCGCCCTGGACCGGGCCGATCGTGCGGGACTTCTGGACGGGTGGGAACTGCTGATCCACACGCCCTCCGACGGCCTGCACGCCTACTACCCGGCCAGTCCGGGCGTCGTGCAGCGGTCGTGGCAGGCCGCCCGGGCGGGGATCGATTTCCGCGGAGACGGCGGCTACATCATCGTTCCCCCCTCCAGGCGTCTGGTCGAGGGCGAGCAGCACGCCTACCGCCTGAAACAGGTCACCCGCGCCATCCCGCAGGGTGTGGATGCGCAGCGGCTGCGCTGCTTCCTCGACCCGCCACCGGCCCGGACACCCATCCAGCGCCAACACAAGGCCGACCGCGGTGTGGATGTGGATCGCCTGGCGTCCTGGGTGGGTCGCCTCCAGGAGGGGGAACGCAACCATGGGCTGTTCTGGGCGGCCTGCACCATGGCCGAACACCACGTTCCCGCTGGGCTGGCGCTCGACGTGCTCACCACGGCTGGCGGCCTGGCGGGGCTGTCGGTGCGTGAAGTGACGGTGACGGTGCGGTCGGCCTATCGCACCGTCGCCGCCGCACCCACGACAGTGGCGCCCGCGGTGTCACTGGACCGCTCGCCGCCCAGTGTGGCGCCTGTGGTTCGGAGCTTGTCGTGAACGGCGGGGCCGGGCGCCGCTGGGCGGTGATGACGGCGGTGGCGGGCACCGTGTTCATCGCCGTGGGTGCCTTCTGGCTCTCGTTCACCTCCTTGGCTGATCTGGCCCGCCGGTCGGGGATCGGGGCGGGGCAGGCGTGGGCGTGGCCACTGATCGTGGACGGCATCATCGTCGTCGCCACGGTCGCCGTCGTCGCGCTGGCTGGAACCCGGGCCGCCTGGTACCCGTGGGCACTGCTCATCGGCGGGGCCAGCGTCTCGGTGACCGCGAACGCGATCCACGCCGTCATCGCCGCCGACGCCGACGTCCCCAGCATCCTCGCCGGGGCGGTGGCCGCGGTCCCACCCGTCGTGCTGCTGGCGATCACGCACCTGACCGTCATCCTCACCCGCCCACCCGAACCCAGCCAGGACGAGGACCCATCCCGAGACCGGGCGCGCACGTGGCTCGGCGCCGCGCCAGAGGACGACCCGACGCCGTCCATGCTCGGTGCGCTGGATCGGCTCCCAGAGATCCACTCCGCCATTGAGGCCGAGCCCGAAGGCATCGGCGACACCGAAGGAGAGCGCCCGGTGGATCGGCGTGGGCGCGCCGCCAGGCTCCACGACTTGGGGTGGTCGAACAAGCAGATCGCCCGCCAGCTCGGCGTCCACCCGTCCACGATCGGGCGCTGGCTCACCGCCATCTAACCCTCCAGCGACGACGCCCTGCCCGCTGACGACACCACTACAGGTGATGCCGTCAGCGGCACGAACACCACAGGCGACATGAGTGACCAGACAAGCAGCGACACGAAGGAGCAATCATGAGCAGCAACGACCAGGCCACCGATCCGGTGGCGGGCGATATTGCGGGGGCCTCTGGAATCCCGGACGCAATCGAAGCCACCAGCACCACCGCCACGACCACTCCGATATTGGACCCCGCGTGGAACCCGGAGCGCCGGGTGGGGCGTGGAGTCGCGTGGGTGCGTCCCACCGATCTCGTGGCCCGTAGCGGCTCGCGTGTGGCGGGCGCGGGGATCGACTTCCAGGCCGACATGGCCCGCCGGTCCCGCCAGGCCGTGGCCACCAGCACCCGCGCGTTGGCGGAACGTGCCCGCAGGCTTCCACCGGTGGCCGCTTTCGGCCGCGGCCACACTGACCATCCGATGTCCCGGGATGCGGTCGGCATGACCTGACCCCGAGGGCCCCGACCGCAGTGCCCGCCTGCCCCGTCCGTTGCGGCGTGGGAGGCGGTGCGCACCTGCCGGTCAAGGAGGTGCCAGCAACCATGACTACAACGACCACACCATCAACTCCGGGCGAGGACTTCACGACCAGTGAGGGACTGCGCCAGGTCCTCATCCGGCTCCACGAGGCAGGCCCCACCAGCTGGGAGCACGACCCGACCGCCGGTGCGCTCGTCTCCTATGCGGCCGACAAGTACGCGGCACTGGCCCGCAAACACGGACTGGACCCGTGGGAGGCCGCCGGGGCCGCCTTCGAAGCGATGCGCAACGAATCCACCCGCACCGCCCGCGACCCCTGGGCCGTGGTCACCCGGGCCGTGCAGATCTCCTGCCTGGCTGAGGAACGCGGCCAGGGGCTCTTGTGCTCGACGCACCAGGCCCGCCGCAAGCAGTACCGGTCCTTCCATGATCCCGAACGCATCTCCGACCGGGAGACCCCACTGTCGGACTACCATCCCTCCTTCCATGTGTACGACCAAATCGACGAGCCCGCGGACGACGTGGGCGTCGACGAAGGCAGTGGCGGCGCGGTGTCGGCGCTGAGCGCGGTCGATGAGTGCGTCGCCTTGTTCACCGGGCTCGGCTGGCCACCCGATGTGGCACGCACCGCCATCGACTACGTGTGCATCGCGCTGGCCAGGACCCGCTCCCGCATGTCCGCCTACGAGGCGTTGCGCCGCGACAAGCATGCTCTGGCGTTCCTCGACCTGCCGCGCGACTCCTGGACGGTGCTCCTGCACGCCCTCCTCGGCCACCCCCACCCCGCGTTACAGGCCACCCCTGCGGGACGCGGGATTCTCCTCCGCCTGGTGATCGGGGAGCCGGTCCGGGCGATCCTCCACGACGAGGACCTCATCCTCGCCATCGCGCTCGCAGCGCCAGGCAGGGCCAGGTGAGGCGCCATGGCCACCACCGATGGGCACATCGAACTGGAACGCTCCGTCGCCTCCCTCCAGGTCGGGGCGCGCCACCGCCACGACCTCGGCGACATCGACGCCCTGGCCGCCTCCATCGAGCGGGTCGGGCTGCTTCAGCCGATCACCATCACCCCCGACGGGGTGCTGGTGTGCGGCGCCAGACGGCTCGCCGCGATCCGTCAGCTCGGCTGGGACACGGTGAAAGTCTGGGTCCGCTCCGGCATCTCCGGGAAACTCGCCCACCTGCTGGCCGAGCAGGACGACAACGTCCTTCACAAGCCCCTCACCCAGCTCGAACAGGCCACCCTCTACCGGGAACTGAAGGCGCTGCTGGCCGAAGACGCTGCCGCACGCGAGCAGGCCACCCAGTTCTCCTCCCAGCATCAGCCGCGGTGGAACGGGTCCGCCGAATCGGCGGACCCGTTGACCCCCATCGGTGATTCCCGCCAGCAAGCCGCCGAAATGGTCACCGGCGCCTCCTCCTACACCCGTCTCGAAGAAGTCAGCTACCTCCAGAGGACCGCCGACGACGCGTCCCTGCCCGAGGCCATCCGACGTCAGGCCCAAGGCGAGCTCGACCGTATCGAGCACGGGGCGCCCGTGCACCCCGCCTGGCAGCGCATCCGCAACCTCGTCACCACCGAGTCGGCGCGGCGCAGCCAGGACGCCGGTCAGCTCGCCGAAGAAGCCCTCGCCCGCCTGAAAGCCCAGCCGAAGAAGAAGATGAAGCATCGCACCGGGCCGCCCACCCCCAGCGACGACGGGACGGTGGAGTTGTGGCCGACGCGGGCCTTCGTGCAGACCTGGCGCGGATTCGACGGATGGTGGAACCACTTCGACCCCACGGTCCTCGCCAGCAAACTCACCAGCGACGAGGCGGAGGAGTTCTTCACCGCCGTCGAGGCGGCCGTCCGCTTCGCCGAGAAGCTCCGCGCCGCCCTCACCCCACCCGGTTGAGGTTGACCCCGAAATCCGGACAGGGGGGGTTGTTTGGTCAGGCGGCCTGGAGGGCTGTCTGGTCGGCCTGTCGGGCCAGGTGGTGTTCGTACTGTAGTGGGCTGAGGTAGCCGATGGCTGAGTGGCGTCGGCGGGCGTTGTACCAGGAGTCGATCCAGGTGTAGGCGCCGCGGCGGGCGTCGGCGATGGTGGGGAACACGTGCCGGTGGTAGTACTCGTTCTTGAAGGTGGACCAGAACGATTCGGCGGCTGCGTTGTCCCAGCACACCCCGGTGCCGCCCTCCGAGCGGAGCAGGTCCAGCTCGCCGGCCACCTCGGCGATCTGCTGGCTGGTGTACTGACAACCCCTATCGGCGTGGAAGATGACCTTGCCCGGCAGGTGGCCGCGCAGCGCGACGGCCTGGCGCAGGGCGTCCTCGACCAGGTCGGCGCGCAGGTGGTCAGCCACCGTGCGGCCCAGGACCCGGCGGGTGTGACCGTCTCGGACGGTGCACAGGTAGGCCCAGCCCTGGCCGGTCGCCAGGTAGGTGATGTCGGAGAACCAGGCGACATCGCGGCGGCCTTGGTCGAAGTCGCGTTTGATCAGGTCGAGTGCCGGGTCGGGGTTCGGGCCGGGCACCGTGGTGGGCGGATGCCAGGTGCGTGGGCTGATCCCGGCTATCTGGGCTTGCCGCATGCATTCGCGAGGGCGTGTTCAGTGGTCTGTGTAAGCCTTCGTTGAAGGACTGATACTGATGACTG
>ERZ773060.156-NODE-156-length-31942-cov-6.95559_pt1 | contig 31942 bp, 29 predicted proteins | sample MGYA00580628_ERZ773060 | MGnify/ENA primary metagenome ERZ773060 (study PRJEB29015, sample SAMEA2738019) | human oral metagenome | biome: human oral; feature: human-associated habitat; material: dental | place: China | collected 2045 ... | reverse complement strand
GGCGACCTTCCTGCTCTCCGCGGCGCTCCTGCAGGCGGTCGGGAAAGGTGTCGGTTCCACCGGCGGCGATGGTGACGACCCGGATGCCGGGGTTTCTGCCAGAGGGTTTCGTGTACTCCTGCGGGGCTCGCCGTGGCTGGCGGCCTGCGCCGTCTGTGGTTTCCTCGCGGCCGGCGCGTGGCTCTCCGGTTATCAGCTGCTCGGGCCCGTGCTGGCCGCCCGCAGCTACGGCGGTGCCGCCGGCTGGGCGATGTTCTCCACCGCCCATATCGTGGGCCTGCTGGTGGGTGGTGTCGCGACCCGCTGGGTTCCCGATTCGAGGCCGCTGCTGGTCTCCTCCGTCTGTTCCGCGGTGACCGCCGTCGCTTTTCTCCCGCCGGGTCTCGGCCTGCCCGGTGCAGTGGTGGTCGCCGGGTTCTTCGTGGCGGCCATCACGTTGGGGATGGCGATGAACCTCTGGTTCGTCGGGTGTGTGAAGGTGCTGCCGAAACACTTCCTGGGTCGCGCCATGGCGGTTTCCAGTTCGAGCGAGCTGGCGGGCGGGTTCGTCCTCATCTGGGCCTGCGGGCTGCTTCTTCCGCACGCCTCCCCCGCTCTGCTGGCCCTCGCGTGCGCCGGGGTGCTGCTGCTGTCGGGAACAGCGCAGGTGTGGGCGCTGCTGGTCTGGCCGCCCACCCCGACGGCCCCACGAACCAACCACTGACCCCCACCCTCGATGTCGTTATGTCATTTGGAAAGGTTCTGTCGAGATCGTGAAAGATTTTGTGGCGTGTACGGTACAAAATCTTTCCAAATGACATAACGACGTCGAGGGAGCGGGGGTCAGTGGGCGGTTCGTGGGGCCGTCGGGGTGGGAGGCCAGACCGACAGCGCCCACACCTGCGCGATTCCCGACAGCAGCAGCACCCCAGCGCACGCGAGGGCCAGCAGAGCGGGGGAGACGTGTGGAAGAAGCAGCCCGCAGGCCCAGATGAGGACGAACCCGCCCGCCAGCTCGCTCGAACTGGAAACCGCCATGGCGCGACCCAGGAAGTGTTTCGGCAGCACCTTCACACACCCGACGAACCAGAGGTTCATCGCCATCCCCAACGTGATGGCCGCCACGAAGAACCCGGCGACCACCACTGCACCGGGCAGGCCGAGACCCGGCGGGAGAAAAGCGACGGCGGTCACCGCGGAACAGACGGAGGAGACCAGCAGCGGCCTCGAATCGGGAACCCAGCGGGTCGCGACACCACCCACCAGCAGGCCCACGATATGGGCGGTGGAGAACATCGCCCAGCCGGCGGCACCGCCGTAGCTGCGGGCGGCCAGCACGGGCCCGAGCAGCTGATAACCGGAGAGCCACGCGCCGGCCGCGAGGAAACCACAGACGGCGCAGGCTACCAGCCACGGCGACCCCCGCAGGAGCGCACGAAACCCCCTGGCAGAAACCCCGGCATCCGGTTCGTCCCCGCCACCTGCGGCGGAGCCGACGCCGTCCCTGACCGTCTGCAGGAGTGTCGCGGAGAGCAGGAAGGTCGCCGCGTCGACCAGGACGGCCGCCTCGGCGGAGACCACGCTGATCAGGACACCGGCGACGGCCGGCGAAGCGATCCGCGCAAGATTGACCAGCGTCGCCTGCGTCGCGACGGCCTTGGTCAACTCCTCGCCCTCGACGACTTCGGCGATCATCCGCCGCGACGACGGAAGGGTCAGGGAGGACAGTGCCTCCCCCAGGAACAGCAGACCGCCGATCACGACGATGCTCGACCTGGCGTGCAGTAGACCCACCCAGAGCAGAACCTGCACCACCCCCGCCAGGCACCGCAACACCCGGGTGGTGCGGATCGGGCTGCGTCCCCGGTCCGCCAGGACACCCCCCGCGAGGGTCATCACCACCGGGGCCAGCGCACCCACCGCCAGAACGGCCGAGAACTTCGCCACCCCGTCGCGGTCACCCAGCAGCGCGAAGGCCACCGCTATGGGGGCGATGCCGCTGCCGAACGCATTGAGCGCCTGCGCCACCGAGACGACCAGCACTTGCCGCGCGTGGGAGCCGGTGGGGCCGGCCCGTTTCATCACGTCTTCTCGTGCTCCTCAGGGGCGTGCTGGCCTGGGGTGTGGGGGATGCCGTTGACGTAGAACCAGCGACCGTCCACCTGGAGGAAGGAGCTGACTTCCCGCATGGTGCCGGTCTGGTCGCCCTCCTCCCAGGTGGCCGAAAAAGCGACCATTCCTTCGTCGTCCCAGGCCTTGCCCGCCCCGCTGTGTTCGATGGTCAGGCCGGTCCAACGGAGATCGGGTTCGGGGTCGACCGTGTCGGGGCGGGTGTTGGGATGCCAGGTTTCCAGGAGGTAGTCCCTGAGCCCCAGCGCGTAGGCACTGTAGCGTGACCTCATGAGAGCGACCGCGGTGGCTGCGGGTCGGCTGCCGTCGTGGAGGGGGCCGCAGCACGTCTCGTAGGGGCGACCGGTGTCGCAGGGGCAGATGACGAGAGGATCACTCACGAACCCAGTATGTCGCGTGAAGACCAATAACGCTCAATCGATGTCGTCAAATAGTCAACGGTGAGACCGGGGTGTCCTGCTGACGTGGTTGACTCTGACGTCGCGTCATGGTTTTGACTGGGTGGTGTCGAGTTCTTCGGGCTCGATTTCCGCAGCCACGAACTGGAAATTAAGGAACGCATCTCCTTTACCTTCGGGGAGGTGAACTTCTATCCGAAGAAACGGATCCGGGATGTTACCGACGTGTTCCGCCGGTTCTTCCGGTCCTGGGATGAGACCGCCTACCGTTGCCTGCTGGAGCGTTTCGAATTCGTCGAGACCAAGAAACTCGACGAACTCTCCCAGGGCATGGGCGTCAAATACGCGGTGGCGCTGTCGCTGTCGCACGGAGCCGAGCTGATTCTTCTGGACGAACCCACCAGCGGCCTCGATCCCGTTTCCCGCAACGACCTGCGTGATGTGTTCCGTGATGTCGTCGCCGAGGAGGGCGCCAGCATCCTGTTCTCCACCCAGATCATGACCAATCTGGAGAAATGTGCCGACACCATCATCTACATCCACAAGGGCAGGATCCTCGCCAGCACGAGTCTGGAGGAGTTCACCAGCTCCTCTCTCGCCGTCAGTGGCGAATCCGCTCGAACCGGCGACGGTGTTCGTGGGTTCCTGATCGGATGTCGGGAACGCGACGGTCGATTGGAGGTGCTGATCCGCGCCAAGAATGCCCCCGCCGCCGGGGCCAATGGCCTCCAGGTGGGTGCAGCCGACCTTGAAGCCATCATGATCCACCTCGAGCGGAAGTGACTATCCCATGAAGAACCTGCTGCTGAAGGAACTCAAGCTCGCGAACCTGGTGCTTCCCGTGGTGATGGGGTCGCTCTGTCTCCTCATGCTCATCCCAACGTATCTTCTCTACGTCGGGCTCATGTACATGTGCCTCGCGGTGTTCTTCACCATCATGCACTTCCGCGAGGCCAACGATGTCTACTTCTCCATGCTGCTGCCGATCCGGAAACGCGACACGGTGCGCGCCCGGGTTCTGCTCTGCTGCCTTTTTGAGATCGCCCAACTGGTGGTCGCCATTCCCGTCGCGGTGCTGCGCAACGTGTTCTACGAATCAAACCCCGCCGGAATCGAAGCCAATCCGGCCCTTTTCGGCTCCGCGCTGATCATGTTCACGCTCTTCAACTTCCTGCTGTTGACCATGCACTACAAGACGGCCCACAACATCGGGGCGCCCTTCATCGTCGCGGGTGTGGCGGTGCTGCTCTACATCGGCGTCGCCGAGGCCGTGATCCACACGGTTCCCTTCCTCCGCACCCACCTGGATGTCGTGAGGGAGCACGTCGGGACGCACCTGATCGTCCTCGCGCTGGGCGTCGTGGTCTTCGTCGCGGGCAACATCCTCACCTACCGGATCGCCGCAGCTCGCTTCGAGAAGGTTGACCCGTGAGCAGGTGATCCCAGCGCCTCTCAGGTGTTGTTGGCCGCGGATTGGGTGTTCTTGCGGGCGTCCTTGGCTCGCATCAAATCCAGGGCGATCATGCTCCCCAGGATGGCGAGCCGCAGGTCCGGGGAGGTGCTATCCGGGTAGTGCAGCGCGTAACGGTCGTGGTCGCGGCCGAAAAATGCCTCGATGACACCTGTTCGTTCCCGGCTGACCTGCGCGACGGCCTCTCCGCTGTTCTCGTTGACCACGGTGAACTCACGGTCGATGACATCTCCTTTCACCGTGAGCTCCTCCCCGGAGGTGAGAGTGATGGAGAACTTGCGGGAGAAGAACCCCATCTTCCTGGCGATGGTCGCCAGCACGGAACCGTCACCGCGCATGACCTTGTAGGTGTCCCGCCAGAGGTCTCGAACGTCGCTGACGTGCGTCAGGAGGCTGCCGTCGGTATCCAGTACGTCGAATTCACGGGCTCCCAGGAAAATGCGACGGACGCTGCTCTCCGTGCCACTCACCACGCCGACGCCTTGTCCTTGGGCGTCGAGGATGTCGAACCTGGGGGAGGAATCGCTGCGGAACTGCTGCAGAATTAAGAGGTCATGATTCAGGATGCTCATATCTCAAGGGTAAGGGGCCAGGGAAGCAGATAGGCTGGCGGCGGGGGGACAGTGCGGTTGCCGTTTGACCCAGGGAGGGATCGAAGACGTATCTACCCTTCAAGGAGGGCCGCTGACACGTGGGCATGACTCCACACACTCGCCGGATCCTGCGCTCTGCTTTCAGCGAGGTCGTGGGGCCAAGACCGTCTGGGCAGCATGCAGGATTGGGGAAGGACGCGTCACGGTCCAGCTCACGTGCTGTCGGAGCTGGCCGCGGAGCTGGCGTCCTTAGCCCGCATCAGGTCCAGGGCGATCATGCCGCCGAGAATTGCCAGCCGCCGGTCCGGAGAGGTGCCGGCCGGATAGCGCAGGGCATACCGGTCGTGGCCGAGAAACGCCTTGACGAAGCCTGCCCGCTCCCGGCTGGCCTGTGCGACGATCTCTTCGTCGTCCGCGTCGACCACATTGAATTCGCGGCTGAAAAAATCTCCCTTCACCATGAACTCCTCCCCGGTGCTGAGCGCGATGGAGAACCTGTGGGAGAAGAACGCCATCTTCCTGGTGACGGTGGCCAGCATGGAACCGTCACCCCGCACGATCTCGTAGGTGTCCCGCCAGAAGTCACGAACATCGCTGACGTGCGCCAACCGCCTGCCGTCGGCATCCAGCACGTCGAACTCGCGGGGACCCAGGAAGAACCGGCGAGCGCCGCTCTCCGTGCCGCCCACCATGCCGACGACCTGCTCCCGGTTGTCGAGGATGTTGAACTCGGGGGAGAAGCCGTTGCGGAACTGCTGCAGGATCAGTAGATCCTGATGTAGGAGGCCTGTTTGACTGCTCATGCCCCAAGGGTAAGGGGCCAAGGGGGCAGGATAGGCTGGCGACGGGGGCAGTGCGGTTGCCGTTTGACCCAGGGAGGGATCGTGAATCCGCTGAGTGCCGACGACTTCGTCACATGGGCCGATCGGCTCGCCAAGCTGTCATGGCCGCTCACCCTTGATGCCTTCCGGTCGGCGGCTGTCGGGTTCGGTTGGTCCCCGACCGACAGACCCTGGGAGTTTGTGGTCGACTTCTCGAGCGGGACGAGACGGATGGTGCTGTACGGGGGCAGGTCGGGTGGAATCCACAACATGTCCTTTCCCCTGGCCGAACCCGCAGAGGACGCCACGCCGTTGGACGAACTGCTCGTCTCCTACGAGACCACCGGAACGCAAGCGTGGGGTAAACCTTTCTACACCGACCCCTGCGAGGATCCCACCATCGCGTGGCGACTGCCCAATAACGCCGTTGCCGAGATCGTCGGTGGTTCCGACCTGATCCTTTCGACCTTCTTCACTCCCCAGGGATCATTCATTTACGGGTGAGCCGGCTGGGAGGGGTGTGATCAGCGCGCCACCAAGGTCAGGATCGTGACCTCCGGGGGGCAGGCGAAGCGGTACGGGGCGAATGGTGAGGTGCCGATTCCAGCCGATATGTGCAACCAGGCATGGTGGCCCTCGACCCGGTGTTCCGACAGGCCCTTGGCGCGGTCTGTTGGGAGATCACAGTTGGTGGTCAATGCTCCGTGACCGGGCACGCACACCTGGCCGCCGTGGGTGTGTCCCGCGAGGATCAGGTCCACCCCGTCGGTGGTCATGGCGTCCAGGATGCGGCGGTACGGGGCGTGGGTGACACCCAGGCTGAGGTCCACGCCGTCGCTGGCAGGCCCGACGACGGCAGGGTAGTGATCCAGGTCGTGGTGGGCGTCGTCGGTGCCGCGCAGCTCAATGCGATATCCAGCGGCATCGATGATGGTGCGGCGGTCGTTCAGATCGTGCCAAGCGCCGCTGCGGGTCAGCTCCGCCCGCAGCTGGTCGGTTGCCAGCCGTTCCGGGGATTTCGACGGCTCGGAACGTCCCCGGGCGACGTAGCGCAGTGGATTCTTGAACTCCGGTTTGTGGTAGTCATTCGAGCCGAAGACGAATCCGCCAGGTACCTCCAGCAGCTGACCCAGCGCCGATATGAGCGGCGGGATTGCGGTGTCGCTGGCGATGTTGTCGCCGGTGCTGATCACCAGATCGGGTTCCAGGTCCGCCAACGCTCGCAGGAAGCTCAGTTTCAGCTGCTGGCCGGGCAACAAGTGGATGTCGCTGAGATGCAGTATCCGCATCTCAGGTCCACCTGCAGGCAGGACCGGAACCGTCACGCGACGCACCCGGAAACGGGTGGCCTCCACCAGCCCCCAGGCGAAGCAGCCTGCTGCCACCGCAGCGAGACCCTTCGCCACCTTGAAGGCCTTGATCACCGCTCTCCCTCCGGGGTGGCCGGGGCGCTTGGTTGCCCTGGCTGCCCGGGGGCGACCGTCGGGGTATCCGTCGGTATGGGGCCCTTGGAGTAGACCAGCTGGACGGTCGAGTACTTCGCCGCTCTGGTGCTGGGGTGCACCTTGCCCAGGTAGGTCCCGGCGGGTTGAGGGCTGAACTGTTCCGTCCTGCCGACGCTGAAGCCTTCGGCCTCGAGCGTCTGCCGCGCCTGCTCCTCGGTCATGCCAGCGACGCTCGGAACCGGAACCCTCTCGCCCTCCAGGATCCGCTTGTTCGGTTCCTGGAAGTTGCTCGCGGGGATGTCCTTGAGGGCTTCGGACATTGCGGACTTCCAGATGCCACCCGCATCATGGCCGCCCGAACCCTCCAAGACCTTGCCCGTCGACATCCTCAGCCCGACGATCGGCTTCGAATCCTTGCCCTTGAAACGAGAGCTGGTGACGTCTGCTGCGATGTAGGCCACGCCCGCCATGTCGGGGGTGTAGCCGGCGAACCACACGCTCTGGGTGTCATTGGTGGTTCCGGTCTTGCCGGCCTGGGGTCTGCCGTCCGGCAAACGCGCCGGGGCACCCGTGCCCTGGGTGATGACCGTCGACAGAATGCTGCTGACGCCGTCGGCCACATCCGAGCTGATCACCTGTTTGCAGTCGGCCGAGGGGATCTCCACCTCGGTGCCGTCCTGGGTCTGCACGCTCTGCAGGATGATCGGGTTGCAGTGCACGCCCCGGTTCGCGAACGTGGCGTAGGCCTCCGCCATCGACAGCGGCGTCACCTCCGCGACACCGAGCACCCACGACGGATACTCCGCCATCTTGCGCATGTCGTCGCCGTCGGCGAGCTTCACGCCGAGCTTCTGGGCCGTGTCGATGGAGGCGCAGATGCCAACCTTGGCCTCCAACTGGACGAAGTAGGTGTTCACGGATTTCTGGGTGGCTTCCAGCATGTTGATGTTGCCGTGATCCCCGTCGTAGTTCTTCGGGGTGTAGTCTCCCAGGTACGTGAATGGGCCCTCGCAGTTCTTGAACTTGTATCCGCGGAACTGCATTCGCGACTTCGACTCGAAGGACGTGCTGGTGGGAACGCCCTGTTCCAGGGCGGTGGCGATCACGAAGGGCTTGAACGTCGAGCCGGCTTGGAAACCCCCGACGCCACCAAAATCACTGGACGCATTGGCCTGCAGCCAGGTCTCGCCCTCACCGTTGCCCAGCTTCGTGCGGCTCTGGGCCATAGCGGTGATCAGCCCGGTGCCCGGCTGGATCAGCACCGACCCGCCCCAAACCGGATCAGTGGGGCCCACTGTTTTAGCGACGGCCTCCTCGGCGGCCTGCTGGGCCTTCGGGTCGATGAGAGTCTTGATGGTCAGGCCGCCGCGCTTGAGCCGGTTCTCCCGTTCCTTCGCGGTGGAACCCAGCGAGGGCATCTGGTCGGAGATCAGGACGCGCTTCACGTAGTCGCAGAGCACCGGGAACTGGGAGACGGGGCAACCGTTCAGGGTCTTCTGCACGTTGGAGGCGTCGAAACCCTCCTGCATGGCGGTCTCCGCCTCCTCCTGCGTGATCATCCCGACCTCGGAGGAAGCCATCCGCTTCAGCACTTGGTTGCGGCGCTCGATGGCTTTCGCGGGGTTCTGGACCGGATCGAAGGCGACGGGGTTCTGGACGATGCCCGCCAGCATCGCTGCCTGCGCGAGGGTCAGGTCCTTGGCGGTCGTGTTCCAGTAGTGGTGGGCCGCCGCTTCGACCCCGTAGGCGCCGTCCCCGTAGTAGGCGATGTTCAGGTAGCGTTCCAGGATCTCGTTCTTGCTGAGACGCTCCTCGACCGCCATGGCGTAGCGCATCTCACGGATCTTGCGTTCGATGCTGACGGCCTGTGCGGCCGCTGCCGCATCCTCGTCACCACGGATCAGAGCAGTCTCGATCTGCACCTGCTTCACGTACTGCTGGGTGAGGGTGGACGCGCCCTGGGTGGAGCCGCTGAGGGTCCGGAGGACGGCGCGTCCCAGACCTTGGATGTCGATGGCGCCGTGCTCGTAGAACCGGTGATCCTCGATGGCGACCTGCGCCTTCTGCATCAGCGGGGAGATCTGATCGAGGGCGACGTAGGTGCGGTTCTCCGCGAAGAAGTTGGCCAGTTCTGACCCGTCGGCCATCAAGATCCTGGACTTCTCCGACTGCGGCGGGGTCTCGAACTCCGTCGGAAGGTACTGCATGCTGTCGGATGCAGCCTTGGCGAGGCCACTCGTGAGAGCGACGAACGGCACGGCCAGACCCGAGAGCAGTAGTCCGCACAATACGCTGATGGCCAGGAACATCGCTACGGATTTGCCCTTGCTTCTGGGCGCGCGCGTCTTCATGGCCCAAAGTGTACGTGAGGTTCGTAGCAGGCCACCGCTCACGCCTCCTGGGGGATCTCGTCGTCGTAGGCGGACAGGTCCGGCCTGCGGAACAGGTTGACGGCTGCTGCCCCCAAACCACCCCACAGGGTGAGGATGGCGATGGTCATCATGATGACGGCTGCTGCACTCATGCGGACACCTCTTCGGAAACCTCGTGTTCGTTGTTCTGTTCGTCAAAATCGGTGCGGATGCTGCGTCGCCAGGGGAGCAGTGTCAAAACCACCGCGATGATGATCAGCGTCGCGGACATGCCCCACCCGAAGATCACCAGCAGGTGCTGCGGGTACTTCTCGTAGGGTGTGCCGAGTTTGCTGATGAAGTCGTTGATCAGCATGTATCCCAGCACCAGCGGCGCGACCACGCCGACCAGCGCCATCCAGACCCGCCCCACCTTGAAGCTGGAGAAACGGTTGAGGTGGTCGCGCAGCACCGGGAGTTTGCGGACGAACCACACCGTCGCGATGATGCAGGCCAGGGCCCCGCCGAGGATGCCGTACTTGTTGACGAACTCGTCGGTGATGTCGAGGAAGTACAGCCCGGTGGTGGTGGACAGCAGGAGGATGGACAGGATCATCATCGGGATGCCGATGACGAGGGTGGCCTGCACCTTGGGGATGCCCAGCTTGTCGCGCACCCCGGAGACGACCACTTCGACGATGCTCAGCAGCGACGTCAGCCCCGCCACCGTCAGGGAGGCGAAGAACAACACGCCCATCAGCGACCCGAAGGGGGCCTGGGAGATGATCGTCGGGAATGCCACGAAGGCCAGCGTGATGCCCTCTTTGGCAACGTCGGAGACCCCTTGGCCCGTCTGTCCGGCCATGAAACCCAGGGCGGCGAAGACGCCGATTCCGGCCAGCAGCTCGAAACCGGAGTTGGCGAAACCGACGACCAGTCCGGAGCCGGTGAGGTCGGTGCGGCGCTTCAGGTAGGAGGAGTAGGTCAGCATGATGCCGAACCCGACCGACAGCGAGTAGAAGATCTGCCCGAAGGCTGCCGCCCACACCGTGGGGTCGCCGAGCGCGCTCCAGTCGGGTGTGAACAGGGCATCCAGTCCTGTGCTCGCACCGGGCAGGAACAGCGACTGCACCACCAGGATTAGGAACATCACCACCAGCAGCGGCATGAAGATCTTGTTCACCACCGCCAGGCCCTTGTTGACGCCCAGCGCGATGGTCATCAGGGTGACCGCCCACACCACCAGGATCGGGATGAGCAGCGATGGCACGAAGTCGAAGCCGAAACCCGGTGCTTCTGCGACGTGCAGGAACTGCTCGTACAGGAAGGCCTTCGGATCGGACCCCCAGACCTGGTTGATGCTGAAGAGGGTGTACATTCCGGCCCAGCCGATGATGGCCGCGTAGTAGATGCCGATCACGAAGCAGACCATCACCTGCCACCAGCCGAGACTCTCCGTCCAGCGTCCCATCCGCCGCAGCGACAGCGGGGCCGAACCGCGGTAGCGGTGCCCGAGGGAGTAGTCGAAGAACAGCAGCGGGATGCCCACCGCCAGCAGCGCGATCAGGTAGGGAAGGATGAATGCCCCGCCGCCGTTTTTGAATGCGACGTACGGGAAGCGCCAGATGTTGCCCAATCCGACGGCTGACCCGATGGCCGCCAGGATGAAATAGTTGCGGGAGTTGAAGCTCTCCTGCTTGGGCGCACGCTTTTCCATTGAATTCAGCTCCGAGGGTTTTGCGAGATTCCACGACCGGGCGGTGCCCCAAGACGCGTGGAACCTTCACGACGAACGCTTCAACCTAGTACGCCTGGGAAGAGAAACGAAACAATGTCCACGACATGGGCGATTCGTCAGACCTCCACGTCCGGGGCGCCCTCGAAGTCGGTCATGGCCACCTGCCCCTCCTCGGTGATGCCCTCGCGTGTGAGCACCACCTTGAAGGTGTCCAAGACGATACGGCAGTCGAGGGCGAAGGAGCGGGTCTCGACGTAGCGCACGTCCCAGGCCAGACGTTCCGCCCAGGGCATCGCGTTGCGGCCCTTGACCTGCGCCAGTCCCGTCACCCCGGGCCGTACCTCGTGGCGGCGGGCCTGGCGGGCCGTGTACAGCGGCAGATATTCGGGCAGCAGGGGCCTGGGACCCACGATCGACATGTCTCCCTTGAGGACGTTGAGCAGCTCGGGCAGCTCGTCGAGGCTGGTGGAGCGCAACCACGAACCGAACGGGGTGATGCGGTCCTCGTCGCTGACGAGATCTTCGGTGATGTCGCGCATGGTGCGGAACTTGTACATCGTGAACATGCGACCGCTCCGGCCCGGCCTCTGCTGCGTGAACAGCACCGGGGAACCCAGATTGATGCGCACCAGCAGCGCCACCACCAGCTGGATCGGGAGGCTCAGGATCAGCGCTAGGCCCGCGATCAGGATGTCGATGGCCCGTTTGACGAGGTCGTAGGGGCGGCGTTTCATCGGGACCGTCCGATGATGGCGCGCAACCGGTCGGCGACGCGTTCCATGGCGGCGTCGTCGAGGGCGGATCCGCTCGGCAGGGAGACGCCGTTGGTGAACAGGCGCTCGGAGTTGCCGTTGACGTAGGCGTCGAGGTGCTGGAACACCGGTTGCAGGTGCATCGGTTTCCACAGTGGCCGCGACTCGATGTTGTCGTCGGCCAGGGCCTTGATCACGTCGTCGCGGGAGAAGCCCGCGACCTGCGGGTCGATGACGATCGAGGTCAACCAGAAGTTGTCGTGGTCGCCCTGGCCGATGGGGTGTTCCGAACCGTCGGGTTGTCCGAAGAACGTGACCCCCGGGACCCCGTCGAACAGGGCGCGGTAGAACAGGCGGTGCTGGCGGCGACGCTCCAGCATCTGGGGCAGTCGCTCCAGCTGGGAGCGTCCCAGCGCGGCCAGCAGGTTCGACATGCGGTAGTTGTAGCCGACGTCGGTGTGTTCGTAGTGCAGCACCGGCTGGCGGGCCTGGGTGGCGAGGTAGCGGATGTGGGAGGCGTGCTCCGCATCGTCGGTGAGCACCGCGCCACCACCGGAGGTGGTCATCACCTTGTTGCCGTTGAAGGACACGGCTGCCAGGTCCCCGTAGGCCGCGGCGGGCCGGCCCTTGTGCACCGCGCCCAGCGACTCGGCGGCGTCGCTGAGGATGCGCAGCCCGAATTCGTCGGCCACCGACCTGAGGCCCTCCTGGTCGACGACGTGGCCCAGCAGGTCGACGGGCACGATCGCGACGACGTTGCGTCCCTTATCCCGCTGTTCGGCGACGGCCCTGCGGGTCAGTTCCACGTCGATGTCACCCTCGGGGGTGGAGTCCACCAGCACGGGGGTGGCACCCGTGTAGAGGATCGCGTTGGTGGTGGCGGCGAACGTCATCGACGCGGTCACCACCACGTCCCCCGGCGTGAACCCCAGGGTGAGGCCCGCCAGGTGCAAGGCTGCGGTGCCGGAGGACAAGACGACGGCGTGCTTGCGGTCGCAGTAGGCGGCCAGTTCCGCCTCGAACGCGTCCACCTCCGGACCCAGCGGCGCGATCCAGCCCCCCGCGAAGGCGCGGGACAGCGCCTCCTGCTCCAGGGAGGTCATGTCGGGTGGGGAGAGGAAGATGCGTTCGGTCACGGGCCGAGGATACCTTTCCCCGACCCGTGGCGGCATTCGTGTGCGGAAGCTCTCAGCGGGTCACCGAGCCGAGCCCCTCGGCGAGCAGGCCCGCGAGGATCCGTGGGGTGTAGTGCTCCTGCAGGTGGCGGTACCCATTCCTCGCCCACTGCCTGCGCCGCTCGATCGGGGCGGAGGCCATCTCCACCATCGCCTCGGCCAAGGCTTCCCGGTCGTCACCCGCCACGACGATCCCGGAATCCGCCTCGCGCACCGGGTTGTTCGGGGCGCTGGTGGCAAACACCACCGGACGGAAGGCGTACATGTAGCTGAACATCTTGTTCAGGCTGATCCCGTAGCGATAGAGGGGGCTGTCGAGGAGGCTGCCCGTCAGGCAGTCGGCTTCCCGGGAACGCTCCAGCACCTTCGTCGGGGCAATCCAATCGTCGAAGATGATGTTCGCCGCCGACGGCAGGGCGGCGGCCTGTTTCTGCAGCTCCGGTTTGAGGGTGCCGTCGCCGACGAGCCGCAGCCTCAGCTCCAGGTCGGGGCGGGCGGCGCTGGCCTTGTCGAAGGCCTCGATCACGCCGTCCAGGACATCGCCGGTGCTGTGGTTGCCGAGGTACATGAAGGTGAAGGTGTCGCGTTTCGGCAGGGTAGGTTCGGGATCCTCCGGGGCGCCGTCGAAACCGTTGGAGACCCACAGGAAGGGTTTGTCGGGCATGCCGTTTTCCCGCAGGTACTCGTCGACGTGGGGCAGCGGCGAGAGCACCAGCGAGGCCCTGCGGCACAGCGTCAGCGACAACCGCGACATCACCTTCGCCAGCGGGCTACTCTCCGACAGTTTGCCGAGATGGATCAAGGTCTCGGGCCAGACGTCGCGGATCTCATAGATGAAGGGCACCCGGTAGCGGCGGGCCAGCCGCATACCCGCCCAGGCCGCGAACGGATGCACGGTGCTGCCGATCACCACGTCGGGGCGGCGCAACCCGCGGGTCATGCCGGGCATCAGGGTCATCAGGGCGAAGACCACCATCCCGACGAAACGCAGGGCCGTCGAGGTGCCGTAGGCCATGGTGCGCACCCACAGCGTCGGCACGCCGAACTCCTCGGTGATCTTCCTGAGGCGGAACCCCTTCATCGCCTGCTTCCCCTGCGGGTAGGTGGTGCTGGCGACGATCAAGGAGGCCGACCACCCGTGCTCCGGCAGGTACCGGGCCAGATCCAGGTGCCGCGCGGATCCGCCGTCCTTGGAAGGAATGTCGGCGTAGTGGTTGACGATCCAGACGTGACGATGCGAGTCCCGGGGGCTCGGTGCTGCGCTCATGGGGATCCTTCCTGTGGTGGCCGACGATGCTACCCCGTCGCGCCTCTCAGCGTCGCCTGCCGGCCCGGTGGTCGGCGATGGCGGTTTCGTAGACGCCCTCCATCACGTCCAGGCAGTGATCCCACGAGTAGTTGGCGACCACGTGGCGCCTGCCGGCCTCGCCCATTGCCCGCGCCAAGCCGGGGTCCTGCAACAGCCGGTTCAGGGCCGCGGCGGCAGCGTCCGGGTCGTCGCGGGCAACAATGATCCCCGTCGTTTCGTCCTCGACCACCTCAGCGGGCCCGGCCGCGTCGGAGACGAGCGTCGGACAGGAACAGGCTGCGGCCTCCACGATCGCCACCCCGAAGCTTTCCGAGTCCAGGCGACTCAGGGCGACGTAGACGTCCAGCCGACGCAGCAGGTCGGGGACCTCCGAGTTCGGGATCGCCCCCAGGAAATCGACGCGATCCTGGACCCCGAGCCGGGTAGCCAGGGCCTCCAGGGACTCCCGGTCCGGACCGCTGCCCGCGATCACGAGCCGTATCTGCGAGTCCAGCTTCGCGAAAGCCTCGATGAGGGTGTCGATGCCGTACTTGGAGTCGAGTTTCTTGATGGTCCCGATCAGTCCCGTCGGTCGCTCGTCGGGTTCCGGCGGGGAGAAGACCGTCACGTCCACGCCGAAGGGTGTGATCGCGACGTCGCGGTTTTCGATGAGGGGAAGGATCTCCCTGGCCATGCAGCGGCTCGTCGACGCGATCCGGGTGGGGCGGCGCAGGTTTGAACGGATCAACGCCCGGTGCAGCCACGAGACGTGGGGGAAGTCGTAGACATCCGAACCCCACACGTTCATGACCGTGGGAACCTTCAGACGAGCGAGGTTGAGGGTGGTGCCGTAGCCGCTGGCGTAGTGGGCGTTGACCACGTCCGGTCCGATTGCGGCGACGAGCCTCCGCAGCTGACCGGAGTTGCGGAAATACCCGAGCCCGCCGCCGTGACGCATCCGGTGGACCGTCACGTCGTCCGAGATCCGGTGCTCGGCGGCGTCGTCCTGGGTGGCCAGGTGGACCTCGTGACCGCGGGAGGCCAACCCGTTGATCCACTTCACGGTGTGTATCGACGCGGCGTTGCCCAGCAGCAGGATTCTCACGACCTCTTCCTTTCCTCGACGGGGATCTCGGCCCCGGCTCCGTCGTCTTCGGTGATGACGCGCACCATCACGAAGGCCCCGAACCACCACACCAGGGCGACGGGGAAGTTCTTGACCAGGTGGGTGTCGGTGGCGAACGAGACCAGCGACAGCAGCAGTGCCATCGCCAGCGGGGCCACCAGCGGCGGAAGTCCCCGACGCAGCCCGCCCCGCAGCACCGGCCACAAGGCAGCCAGCAGCAGCGTCAGGCCCACACCCCCCAGCTCGACGAACGCCCACAGGTAGGTCGAATGCGGGTTCGGCAGCACCGGGCCGAACGGGGTCCACAGATCCCAGTCGGGTTCGAGACGCACCAGAGCGGACTCGTAGGCCATCCACGGCCACATCGTCGCCTCGCCCGTGCCGAACAACAGCGTCGCGAGGTTCTGGGACACGGCCGCCAGCCCCGTCTCGGTGTTCCTAGCCCGGTACTCATCGGTGAGGCTCAGCAGCCGCGAGAACTCGGGGTGCAGTACCGCCAATCCCACGATCGCCACCACCGTGACCCCACCCAGGGCCAGCCGGAAGGCGACGGCGTGACGTCGCGGACGCCACCTGAGCAGGAGCACCAGGAGCAGCACCCCCGCCGAGGCCACCCCCGCCCGGGAGGCAGTCAGGAACAAACCCAGCAGGCTGGCGCACGCCGCGGTCACGTTCACCGCACGCGCCCGGCCCGCAGCCGCCAACCCCAGGAAACCCGCCGCACCCAGCAGCAACGCGACATGGACGCTCGCCGCCCCCGCCAGGGGGGTGTTGAGGCGCTGCCCCCAGGTGCCACTGATCGCCATCCGGACCAGCGCCACGGCCACCACCGCCAGGACCGCCCAGCCGACGCTGGCCAGCAGGGCAGGCAGGAGCTGTCGTTCGACGGCGTGGGCGACGGCCCAGCCCGTCAGACACGCGACCAGCGCACTCAGCATCGGCACCACCACGTAGGCGTGGGGGACGACGACCGAACCCCGCGACCCGAGACGTTCGTAGGCGACCTGGACGTGGGTGAGACCCGAGACGAGTCCCCAGGCGATCAGCGCCGCGAAGGCCGCGACCAGCCACCGTCCGGGACGGGAGGTGCGCGCCCAGGCCCCTGCCTTCAACGCCAACGGCACCCCGACGGCGACGGCCACGCCACCGACGATCAGGAAAAGTGTCCACGGGCCGAACTGACCGTTCGGCATCCGCCTCGAATCGACCATGCCAAAGAGCAGGATCAGGGGGACGATGCCACACGAAACGATGACCCCGAGCATGCGCCAGCCGCTGGTCGGGGCGTCGCGCTCGGGCACCATCACCTCTCGAAACCGGGTCGGAACAATGCCGCAACGCTACCACGCGGCACGCTTTTCCGGTCGGGGCACAGAGTCCGGACGGGCGGTTGGTCCCGCCGACCGCGATAGGATCGCGCTTGAAGTTCCCGGTGTGAGGAGTGAAGGTTGAGCAAGAGTAATCGCGTCGGTCTGGTGCGGACCGGCCTGGCGGTCTGGGATGCCCTGACCTGGGCGGTTGCCGCCCTGGGTCTCGTGCTGACCCGCTACAACTTCGTCCTCACCGGCGAACAGACCCAGATCGTCTTCATCTACGCGGCCTCCGCGATGATGCTGCAGATCGCGATCGGGTTCGCCACCAAGCTCTACCGGGGAAGGCACGGCATCGCGTCGTTCGAGGAAACCGCGCTCCTCGCGGTCGTGGCGCTGGGTATCGGCGCCGGACTCGCGGTGCTGTTCGCCCTCTACGCCCCCTCCACCTACCCCAGGGTTGTGACCTTCACGGTGCCCTTCGTCGCGGTGATCCTCATGGCAGCCGGTCGGTTCATCGCCCGCTCCATGATGCGACCGTCGCGGCACGACTCGTCCGGGGAGCCGGTGATCGTCTACGGCGCCGGCAATGCGGGTCAGCAACTCGGACGGCTCCTCGAGTACGACCCCGACGCCCCCTATCGCATCGTCGGTTTCATCGACGACGACCCAAGTCGCAAGAACCTTCACATCTCCGGTGCGAAGGTGCTCGGCACGCGCGAGAATCTCGTGGACGCCGCCTCCCGGAACGGGGCCCGCACCGTGATCGTCGCCATCCCGACGGCGGATCGGCAGTTCATGCGCGAGATCTCCGCGATCGCCGACGAGGCCGACCTGAACGTCCTCGTCATGCCGCCGACCCGCGAGATCGTCAGCGGACAGGTGCAGCTGTCCAACCTTCATGCCCTCGACGTCACCGACCTGCTGGGTCGCGCCCAGATCCAGACCAACCTGGGTGAGATCGCCGACTACCTGTCCGGGAAGGTCGTGCTCATCACCGGCGCGGGCGGGTCGATCGGCTCCGAGATCGCGCGGCAGGTCTACCGTTTCGGACCCAAGGAACTCGTGATGCTGGATCGCGACGAATCCGGTCTGCACGGCACGCAGCTGTCGATCTTCAACCAGGGTCTCCTGGACACCCCAAACATGGTGCTGTGCGACATCCGCGACTACGACGCCCTCGACAAGGTGTTCGCCGATCACCACCCCGACGTACTCTTCCACGCTGCGGCACTCAAGCACCTCCCGATGCTGGAGCAGTACCCCCTCGAAGGCTGGAAGACCAACACCCTCGGCACCCTCAACGTGCTGCGCGCAGCCGAGAAGTACGGGGTGCAGCGGCTCGTCAACGTCTCCACCGACAAAGCCGCCGACGCCACCAGCGTGCTGGGCAAAACCAAACGCCTGGCCGAGGAACTGACCGCGTTCTACGCCCACAAGACGGGACGCACCTGGCTCTCGGTGCGGTTCGGCAACGTGCTGGGTTCGCGTGGTTCGATGCTGCACACCTTCACCGCCCAGATCGAGGCGGGAGGGCCGCTGACCGTCACCCACCCCGACATCACCCGCTACTTCATGACCATTCCGGAGGCCTGCGAGCTGACCATCCAGGCCGGCGCCATCGGGCGGCCCGCCGACGTGCTGGTGCTCGACATGGGCGAACCCGTGCGCATCCTCGACGTCGCCAAGGGCCTCATCCGCCGCTCCGGGAAGGACATCAAGATTATCTTCACGGGTCTGCGTCCCAACGAGAAAATGCACGAGGTGCTGTTCAGCGGCGACGAGGAACGCACCGCCACCAACCACGAGCTGATCAACCGGGTCAGCGTCCCGCCACTCGACCCGGCGCTGCTGGACACCGTCGACGGCTCCGATCCGGAGTCGCTGACCACACTCACCCATCAGCGCGACGCGGAGGCCGCGCGGGAGAAGTCGCGGCAGGAGGCCAGCGCGGGGCTCGACGGCATCGAACTGGAACGCCCCGAGAGCTGACCGGCAGCCCCGCGGGGGTCAGAGCACCACGCGGATCAGCTCGAAGGCTTCGGCCCAGTCGTTCTTGACCTGGAGGCCCCGAACCCTGGCCAGGGACTCGTGGAACTCTTTGGTGAAGTACGGTCTGCCCAGCTCGAGCTGGGAGGCGTAGCAGGTCAGGGCATCCCATTTCCTGTCGATGTGCCGGCGTTCCAGGGTCACGAAGGCCGAGGCACAGAAGGTGATGTGGTTCCAGGGCAGCTCGTAGCCCAGCACGGTTTTGTGCTTGAAGGCGCGCAGGGCCTCGTCGTGGATAGTGGCATGGTCCTGGTGGAGGTCGGAGCCGGAGGGGATGACCACCCACTCCGGGGCGATCTCCTGTCCGAGCTGCACCATGTTCTCCAGCACGTCCTGCCGGTGGTAGCTGAGTTTGCGCACCGGGTAGCGGAAGACGGTGCGTCGGTCGTCACGGATGCCCAGCACGTCCAGGGAGGCGTGGCACTCCTCAGCGAGGCGGGTTGGTCGCGACCCCTTCGGGAGAGAGTCCTCCGCCGTCGAGAAGACGCAGACGTGGACCTCGCTGCCCTGCTCGATCCATTTCGCAATGGATGCGCCCGCCCCGAGCTCGGCGTCATCCGTGTGCGGGGCGAGGACGAGGATGCGTCGTGGGAGGTTCAAGGTGCTTGCCTTTCCGCCGGCCCGAGGACATTCTCGAGGCCAGGCCTGAAGTGTCGCCCGGAGGACCCGGGAATTTTCGTTTCGAGGAATTCCCGACGGCGATACGGTGGTGTTGCAGCTTTACCGCGCGGTGGAAACACCTCAATCAATACCTGGTGTGCTTTCCGGAGGTTGTCGAGAGGCGCCCGGGCGGGTGCTCCCGAACCGGGGCACGCCGGAAGCGTAGCCCTTCGGGTCGCGAAGAAAAAGCGCTGCGGAAAGGAATGGACCGGGGTATGAGGAGCGCTCCAACCCGGGGAATAGAAGGAGTTTCAAGGAGATGGCCTGCCGGTCAGTCGGTGGTCTGCTCCTCGGCTTCTGCGGGCTCCGCGGCAGACTCGGCGGGCGTGTCGGTCTCGGGTTTGGCCTCCCGGTCGTAGGAGTGTGCCACCCACAGCGCCAGCCCCAGGAACACCAGCAGCATCGTCGCCATGGCCAGGGACAGCGCCCAGATGCCCTGGAGGATGGTGTCGTGGAACAGGAACATCGACACGAACGGGGTGGCGGTGAACGGGATTGCGAACCAGAGCTGGATTCCCTGTCTGCGTGCCACCACGAACAACATGGAGATCGGTGAGGTGATGAAGTTCACGTACAGCCACGGAACCAGGGCGGAGCCGATCAAACCGGCCTCCGCCCAGCGCTCGCCGAATATGAAAGGAAACAGCGGCGGGGAGGCGAAGAAAATGATGAGGAAAGGGACCGCGCCGATGAGTGCGGAACGCAGAATGCTCTTACGCACCAGCGACGACATGTGACCGCGGGGGGTTGTCGCCAACGACCTGAAGAACACCTGCGACAGGCTTGTGTTGATCAGGCTGGCGGGGGTTTGCAGCAGTTTCCAGGCCTGCCCGAACTGGCCCGTCGCTGCCGTTGAGAACATCGCGGCCATCATGAGCGGAGTGCCCTCCGTGCGAACCGCGTCGAGGGCTGCCACCGGGGCGTTTGCCAGCGGCATCTTCCTGTGTTCGGAGGCGACGGCCTTCAGCGAGGCGATCGGCTGCTCCTTCACCTCGGAGTGGTTCTTGAGCCACATGGTGAAACTGGCCGCCAGCTGTCCCAGCAGCGTGGAGACGATCAGTCCCGTGGTCCCGAAGTGGAGGAACCCCATGCCGAGCTGGGTGCTGACGGTGGTGGCCTGCTGGTTGATCCGGTTGGTGCCCATCAGCCGGTACTTCTTGCGGCGGTTGCACCAGTAGTTGAAGATCGACACCTGGGCGTAGGCCCAGGCCACCAGCCCGGCGAAGGGCAGCCAGAACCTCACCTCGGGGGCATTGACGGCCTCGCTGATGGGGGCCGCGAACAACAGCAGGACGGCACCGGCAATGGCGCAGACCCAGGTGCTGACCCGCTGCGACAACTTCACCAGCGCCCGCGCCTCGGGCTCCTCGGGGGGCAGTACGACGGCCAGTTCGTAGCGTCCCGTGCACACCGTCACCAGCCCCGTCACGAAGGACATGAAAATCGTGGACACACCCATCTCGTGAGGTGAGTAGAGACGCGAGATGATGGGGGAGGCCGCGATCGGAATGGCCTGCGCGATGGTGGTGCCGCTCATGAGCACCAGCACGTGTTTCAGGAACTCGTGCTTCGACAACTTGTCGCGGAGCTTCTCAATCATCACGTCAAGATTCTTCCAGCTTCCCGAGGCGGCGCCCACCGACGGCGAAGGCGGCCACCATGATCATCAGATGCACCGAGGTCAGCGGCTGCATCAACCACGTCGAGTGCGACATGGACACCACCGGCAGGGTCAACGCCAGCACCCCTGCCCCGAACATCACCGCGGATCCTACGGAATCGCCACCGATCCGCAGCCTCCGCGCGGAACGCACCGCCCACACCACCCCGGCGATCAGGACAGCCAACAGCACCACCAGGGTCGGGGCCCCGTAGTTGACGAGCACCTCGATCATTCCCCAGTGGGCATTCGAGAATCCTGTTGACCGGTGGGGATTCGCCTCGTCGAGGGCCATCCGTTCGAATCCCCCGGGTCCTGCGCCGAGGAAGCCGGTGCGTTCCGAGATCCACCAGCCGCTCTGCACCAGATGTGCGCGGATATAGGACGATTTGTCCTCCCAGCGGAGGCCGTCGAGGGCAACCTCCACGAAACGGTACAGGTTCCACCCGGGGGGCAACCGCAGGGCCATGGTGCCCGCTATGGTGACGAGCCCACCCAGCAACGTGATCCGTCCCCACCGCGCCCTCGTACACCACCAGATAGCGCCCAGAGCGAATGCCATGAACGCCATCTGACCGTGGGACCGCACCAGCAGTCCGGCCAACAGCACCCCCTGAACAGGCAGCGCCCACCGCCACCGCGAACGTCCCAGCACACTCCACGCGATCGGCAGCACCAGGAGCGCGACGACGCAGTGGTAGGCGTAGAGGTTCGGGTTGTCGAAGAAGGACGTGATCTCGTTCCAGTTCTCAACGCCCTCGAAGGAACGGGTGCCGACGCTGAGCGGCAGATGCTTGGCGGTCACGACCTCCCAGAGCGCGACCACGGCCGCCAGCGTGGCCGAAACCTCCCACCCCGCGATCAGCGCTCCGACGAAACGGAGGGAGTCCGAGAGAATCAGGGAGGCGACCAGCCCGAGCAGTAGGAAGAACACCGTCGCCACCTCGACCGACGACGCCCCCGGGAACCGAATGGCCCCCACGACCCCGCAGGTGATGAGCACGACGCATACCGCACCCACCGCGACGCCGACGCCCCTGGGAAGCGGCCCGCGGTGGAAAAGGAACTGCACCACTGCGATCCCCGCCAGCAGCACCACCACCAGACGGGCCGGCATCAGCAGCCCGCTGGGAAGGTACAGGGCGATGGTCGCGAGGATCGGGAGCAGAAAGGCCGCCACCACAGCGAGCGGCCTGACCCATGTCCTGGCTTGGCTCGGCACGCGGCAAGTATAGGAGGTCCGGTGGACGTAACTCCCTCGACTGCGCGACGCTGCGATAGCCTGACGTCGTGTCGGACCACACCTCGAAGAATGTGAAACTACCGAGTCTGGCCATCGGTCCGGCGAACTACGCCGGGCAGGCGACGGCGTGGGCGGCGGCTGTCAGGAAGCACCTCGAGGTGGCGGCGTGGTCGTTCGCCGAGGCTCCGGTCGGGTCGGGTGGTTTCCGATTCGATGTCGACAAACCCATTCATCGTGCCCTGTTCCGGAACCCGGTGGCCCGGGGAATGCGAAGCAGGAAACTGTTCGCCGGCCTCACCCACGTCGCACTCGATGGTTTCGAGCCCTACTTCCACCTGAAACGCAGACGCAAGTTCGCCGGCGACCTCGCCTGGTTGAACGCCGCGGGATACAAAACCGCCCTCATTGCCCACGGAAGCGACGTCCGCGATCCCCACCGACACATCGAGATCAACGGGAAATGGTCCATGTATCTCGCGGGGGATGCGGAATGGCGTGCCGACTTGGCCCGCGCCGCCCGACTGCACCGCGCCGTCGCTGAAAGCTCCGGGAAACCGGTGTTCTACTCCACCCCCGACCTGAGGCTCGACCTGGAGGGCGGCACGTGGCTGCCAGTGTGCCTGGACGTCAACGCCTGGGGAACCGATGCCCCGCTCCTGGAACGCGCACAACCCCGGGTACTGCACATTCCGAGCAGACGAAACCCGCCGATCAAGGGCACCCAGTTCGTGGACCCGGTGCTTCGGAAGCTCGACGATGCGGGAAAGATCGAATACGTCTGCCCCGAGTCGGTGCCCCACAGCGAGATGCGCTCCCTCGTGCACGACGTCGACATCGTGGTGGATCAACTGCTGGCAGGCTCTTATGGGGTGGCGGCCATCGAAGCCATGAGTGCCGGACGGGTTACCGTCGGACGTCTCGCCCCTCCGGTGCTGGACCTGATGCCCGAGGCGCCGCCCATCGTGCAGGCCACCCCCGATGAACTCGAAGAAACCATCGTCGCCATCGTCGAGGACCGTGACCACTACCGCCGGCTGGGCCGTGAGGGGATCAACTTCGCGCACATCTGGCACAGCGGCAAGGCCTCGGCCACAGCCCTCCGCGGCTACCTCGAACGCTGACCGAGAGCGCTCCGAGAACCAACACATCTCACGTCATCTGTGGTTCTTGAAACACGATGGGTAGAATCGCCTGCGGCAGTGAGCCTGCTAGGTGTCCGGGAAGGGTTTGTTCGTGAAGATCGCTGTTGTTGCTCTTGGGAAGATTGGGTTGCCCCTGGCAGTCCAGTTCGCAGACATGGGCCATGAAGTCGTCGGCGTCGACGTTCAGCAGACCGTTGTGGACAAGGTCAACGCCGGAACTGAGCCCTTCCCGGGCGAGGCCCATCTGCAGGAGAAACTGTCGAGGCTGGTGCCGGCGGGGAGGTTGCGCGCCACCTGTGACTATTCGGAGGCGATTCCGGGTGTTGATGCGATCGTGATCGTCGTCCCGCTGTTCGTCAACGACGCGACGTGGCAGCCCGACTTCGGCTGGATGGAGGCCGCCACCCGGTCCTTCGCGGAGCACCTGACGCCGGGCACCCTGGTCTCGTATGAGACGACGTTGCCGGTGGGTACCACCCGGGGTAGGTGGAAGCCGTTGATTGAGGAGGTCTCTGGTTTGGTGGAGGGCCGGGATTTCCATGTGGTGTTTTCTCCGGAGCGGGTGTTGACGGGGCGGGTGTTTGAGGATTTGCGGAAGTATCCGAAGTTGGTGGGTGGGCTCTCTGTGGAGGGTACTGCGAGGGGCATCGACTTCTACGAACAGGTTCTGACCTTCGACGAGCGCCCCGACCTGCCACAGGGTAACGGTGTGTGGGATATGGGGTCGGCGGAGGCTGCGGAGATGGCGAAGTTGGCTGAGACGACGTATCGGGATGTCAATATTGGGTTGGCGAATCAGTTTGGGAAGTTCGCTGCTGCTCATGGGATTGATGTGTATAAGGTGATTGAGGCGTCGAATTCGCAGCCGTATAGTCATATTCATCGGCCTGGTATTGCGGTGGGTGGGCACTGTATCCCCGTCTACCCGCGTCTTTACCTTTACACGGATCCGGATGCGTCGATTGTGCGTACTGCTCGTGAGGCGAATATGACGATGCCTGGGTATGCGGTTGGGTTGGTTGAGGGTGTGTTGGGTGATCTGGCGGGTCGGCGTGTGGTGGTGTTGGGTGCGTCGTATCGGGGCAGGGTGAAGGAGACTGCGTTTTCGGGTGTGTTCCCCACTGTTGAGATCCTGAAGTCCAAGGGCGTTGAAGTGCTGGTGCATGATCCGATGTATAGCGATGAGGAGCTTGAGGGGTTCGGGTTCACCCCCTACCGGTTGGGTGAGTCGGTTGATGCCGCGATCCTGCAGGCCGATCATCCTGAGTATCTTGATCTCACTGCTGCGGATCTGCCCGGGGTTTCAGTGATCATCGACGGACGCGGCGTCCTGAAACGCGAGAATTTCGCCGGAATCGCGTTCTTCCGAATCGGCGACGGAGAGTGAATTAATCCATGGAAAACGAAGCACAGAGCCGAATTCTGAACATTCCCGAAATTCTGGCGCGCGTCTGGAAAAGGAAGGTCTTTTTTCTGCTGTCCTTCCTGCTCGTCCTCGCTGTCGGATGCGGCTGGGTGTTCACAAAACCCGAGGAGCAGACCGCCAAGCAATTGCTGGTGTTCAAGTTCCCCGAGACGACCGCCGAATCCCAGGCCACCCAGCAGGCCGCAATGCTGCCCGCACTGGTGACCACCTACACGGCTCTGCTGAAACACCCGTCGGTCGGCGGTCTGATCCTGGAGAAACACCCCGACATTCCGAATCTCCAGGCACTCACCGAGCGCGTGACCTTCGAGACCCCGAGCCTCATCAGCGTCTCGCTGTCCGTCACGGACCCAGACCCGGCCAAGGCCGAGGCCCTGCTGCGTGACATCTCTGCCAGCCTCGCCGAGAACGCTCCCAAGGCATTCGCCCAGTCGCCGGAATACCTGCGCATCGGACTTGATCCCCTGCCCCAGGTGACGGTTGGCCCGGCGCGTTCAGGACGCGGTGTGCAGCTGGTCGTCGTTGTCCTGGTGAGCGTGATCGTCGGGGTGGGAACAGCGATCCTCCTGCCTCGCCGTTCCTGATGTCAGGAACCGGCCTTGACAGACCTTCCTCTCGCCGAGAAACCCCGTCTGACAGCGAGTTTCGCTTCGGTTGACCGAACTGCTGAGTGGCTGACTGCCATCATGGTGGCGTTGCTGGTTCTCCGGATTCCGGGCAGCCTGTTCGTCACAGTGGCGATAGCCGTCCTGCAGCTTTTCGTCTTGCCGTTGCACATCCCCCACAGGCGGGCGCAGCTGTGGCTGTGGACATTGGTTCTTGGCACGGTGACGAGTTCCGTCGCCCTCGTGACCGTGGCGAGGGAGCCGGAACTGGTCGCTTTCCCTGTCATCACCGCGGCGTTCCTTCTTGTTTCCCTGACGCTGACCGGGACCACCCTTGGGCGGCGCCTGGCGCGGGTCATGATCACCACCTGCTACTGGTGTTTCGGAATCACTCTGCTCATCGGCATTGGCGAGATCATCACCGGTTTCCGGGTGAGCAACATTTTCTACTCCGACTCGACCACCCAGACGGCCAACAGCCGATTCGAGGTGTCGGCCTTCTACCCGAACTACAACGACTTCTCCGTGGTGCTGGCGATGTTCGTCACCCTCCTGGCGGTGCGCATCCTGTTCGACCACACGTCGCGTTTCAGGACCATTCTGCGAGGTTTCCTGGTGGTTCTGACCACAGGACTGGTGTTCCTCCAGGGGTCTCGCGGTGCCCTGCTGGCGCTGCTGATGGGCATCGCGGCTGCAGTCTGGATCAACCTGCGGATGCGAGTCTCGTCGCGATCCATGTCACTGGTGACGCTGATCGCGCTGATCGCTGCGATCGCAGGTGGGGTGCTCGCCTGGAACTCCCCATGGGTCCAGGACAACTCCACCAAGGAACGTGGGGGAGTCATCAACCGGATCCTCTCCATCACCCCTGATTCCCACCTGGAGTTCTGGATCGGCTGGGGGACACAACCCAACTACCAGCTGGCGGCGCGCCTCAACTATCCGGGTGAGCTGATGGATCCCCACAACGTGCTCATGGAAGCCCTCATCTGGTTCGGCATGCCGGTGGCGTTGCTGTTCGTGGCGTTCTGGGTCCAAGTCGTCTGGCGCGGAGCGTGGAAACTCGACGTGGAGAGTTTTGACTGGCAGCATTTGGCAAGTGTTGTCGTGGTCGCGCTGATGCCCATACTCGGGATTGTTCCGTCATCGACCTTCCGCTACTACCTGATATTCTTCTTCTCCGCCGCTGCTGCGGTGGCGATTTCTGCTCGGAGGTCTGCATGACCCGGCGCATGATATTCCATCATCCGCTGCCCTTGTTTCCGGATGCGGCATCGGCTTCCGGGATCAGGCCGGTCCAGATGAAGCGTTCCTTCGAGGAACTCGGGTATGAGGTGTGGGAGGTCACCGGGTACACACGGGAGCGCGCTGAACGAGCAGCTGATGTGCGATACGCCATGCGGTGCGGGACGCGGTTCGATTTCTGTTATTCCGAGTCGTCGACGATGCCCATGACGATGACCAATCCCACCCATCTTCCGTCGCGTCCCTTCCTGGATCTCGGCTTCTTTCGGTCGCTGCGTAAGAATGGGATTCCCGTCGGGCAGTTCCTGAGGGATATCTACTGGGTGTTTCCCGAATACAGGGAGTCGTTGTCCTTCCTGAAGGTTCAGGCCGCCCTGGCCGCCTATGAATGGGACTTGCGAACGCTTCGGCGTCACGTGGACAGGGTTTTCCTTCCGAGTCTGAAGGTGGGCGAGTACATCAATCTGGGAAACGTTCCGGTCTCGGCGCTCGAACCAGGGCATGGGCATGCCGAACCACTGCCTGGTCCGGACACGGGGCTGTCGCTGTTCTACGTCGGTGGGATCGGTTTCGATTACAAACTTCACGAGCTATTCGCGGCCGTCAAGCAAGCATGGGAGAAGAACCTGGACGTGCTCCTGATCGTGTGCCTGCGACCCGAGGATTGGGACGCGGTCAAACACGAGTACGAACAATGGGCGTGCCCGGCCATCGAGGTGGTTCACGGCCACGGGAACGTTCTGCAGGAGTATTTCGAACGAACTAACATCGCCACCATCGTCGTTGATCTGGATGAATACTGGAAACTCGGGGTACCCGTGAAACTGTACGACTACATCGGGGCTGGCAAACCCGTGATGGTGACGAAGGGATCGTTGGCCGGCGACATGGTCGAGCGGATGGAAGTGGGGTGGACCGTGGACAATTCATCCGAGGCGGTGATCAAGCTGCTCGAGAGACTGGCCAACGATCCACAGGAAATTCAGCGGGTTCGTGACCGGGTCCTGGCTCAGCGCGGCGCCTACACCTGGCGTGAAAGAGCCCGGCAGGCCGCGGAAGAGCTCACGGGAGCCTCCGTGCCGGAGGGCGAAACGGGCAAAGGAAACCCCCTTCCCGAAGCGGGAATTGCCACTGCCACGGATTCCTGAGGCGGGCCGGTTAGCTTCGGGGAAGGGGTGCTCTCCTTCGGGAAAATCTTCTATTTTCTTATTTCCACACTTCGAGGAATTTGGCGCCGGAAGCGCCCAGTTGCTGAGGTGTCCTGTGGGTGGATGTGGCGAGCATCAAGACGCCGTCATACTTCCGGGCGATGCAGATCGTCAGGTCTCCCTTCTCCTTGGTTTCCTCGTTGTCAATGTGAATAGAGCCACAGGTGAAATCTCCGACCGCAACCTGTCCCGTGATGTCCTTGCTGAGTAGTTCGAATCGTCTCTGGGGTTTCAAGAATTTGGCTACGATCCGCGAGCCGTCTGGGGCTTCGTAAATGTTGTTGTCGTTTTCCTGGGTTTCGAGGAATACGAAACCGTCAAATTCCTCAGGCATCTTCGCTGGCGCGGTCGGGGTGGGGCTGGGCGTGGGGGTGGGGGTCTTCGACGAGTGAGTGGGCGAGGGGCTGGTGGACGAGTGCGTGGGCGAGGGGCTGGTGGACGTGGGACTGGGAGTGGCGGGGTCAGCAGGTGTGGAACCTTTGGTGACAAACCACCAGACCCCCAGGCCCAGCGCGACCACGAGAACACCAACGACCACAAGCAGAACCGTCCGCGTCGCCCCTCCGCTGCCGGGCGGCTGTGGGGGCTGTACGTACCCGGCCTGGCCGTAGGGCTGCTGATATCCAGGCTGCCCATACGCCTGGGCCTGCTGGGTATATCCCTGCTGTGCCTGCTGGGTATATCCGTGCTGGGGATGGCTCTGTTGTGAGTAGCCTCCCTGTTGTGGGGGGTAGCTTTGCTGGGGTTGTTGCGAGTATCTCCCCTGCTGGGGCTGCTGTTGCGGATTGCCTCCTTGGGGTTGAGCCCCCCAGGGCTGCTGTCCACCGGGTTGGTTCATGTTGGGGTAGGGATAGTTGGTCATGTACTGCTCCTCGTTAACCATGGTAGGAGAACGAGCGGGTCAGATGGGCGGGTGGGGTCGAAAAATGCCGGTCCTATGCCGCTGCAACCGCACGCAGCATCCCCGGCCTCCGTGCGGGTCACGGAGACCACATCCAGCCTCGGCGCGCCGGATCTGGCGATCTGACGCCTGTCTTCCTGACTGGCGTCCAACCCTCGGGTTTTCGTTGACGCAGTCTCTTACTTCCAGGCCTCAAGGAATTTCTCTCCTTCTGTCCCCAATTCTTGGGCGGAGGCGCTTTCGGTGGAACCGAGCTCAAGAACTCCACCGTACTTTTTGGTTATGCACATCATGAAGTACTTCTTTTCTTTCGTATCCTTGTCCTCGTAGAAGCTTCGGCCACAGGTGAGCTGCCCGACCTCGGTCAGGTCTTCCATTTTTTCGCGCTCCGCGTCGAAAAAGATTTCGAGCGCCAAGAATTGAGCCAAAATCCGGTCGCCCGAAGAGTTTTCATAAACGTTGCTTTTGTCAATGTTTTTGACGAAATTGTAGTCGCCGAACTGTTTGGGCAACTCCGGTGCAGTGGTGGGCGACGAGGTTGGTGTCGAGCTGGATCTTCTGGGCGTAGGGCTGGGGGAGGCGGTCGTCTTGCTGGGTTGCGTGGCTGTTGGGCTGGGGGAGGTGGTGGTTGGTGTGGGTGTGCTGGGGTCGGCTGGTTTGGTGTTGTTGGCGATGACCCACCAGGCCCCGAGACCCAGGGCGATCACCAGGATGCCGATGATCACGATGAGCAGGATGCGGTTTGTTCCTCCGCGGCCTCCGCCGGGTGGTTGTGGTGGCTGTCCGTAGCCGGGGGCGTAGGGTTGTTGGTAGCCGGGGGCGTAGGGCTGCTGGTAGCCGGGTTGGGCGTAAGGCTGCTGATGGCCCGGTTGTCCATATCCCTGAGGTTGTTGGGGGGATGACTGTGGCGGTTGCCCGGGTCCCTGGGGCTGTTGGGGGTACGGCTGGGACGGCTGCTGTGGATATCCCTGCTGGGGCTGTGGGCCCTGGTTCGGTTTGGCCTCCCAGGGCGACTGCCTGCCGGGTTGATTCATATTGTTCGCTAAGGGGTGATCATTCATATGTGGCCTCCTAGTGGACATAGTATGGGAGCCAGGAGCTCACGTGGAGGAGTAGTCCATCGGCTTGGCCCTCAACGCGAGGCTGGGCATTGCCGGGCGGACGACGTAGTTTTGGGTGATGCCGACCATCTCACACCGCTGGAATCACAACATCCACTACCACGGCGTGATCCTCAAGGAGGTGCCGGAAGGCGCCCGGATGGCCCTCGACGTGGGCTGCGGCAATGGACTGCTGACCCGGGAGCTGCAACGTGTCGTGCCCGAGGTCGTGGGCATCGACGCTGATGAGCGGGTTCTGGAGCAGGCACGTCGGGCGTGCGGGGACGTCGAGTGGGTGCTCGGAGACGTTCTGACTCATGACTTCGACCGCCGCTTCGACGTGGTGGTTTCGGTGGCCGTGCTGCACCACTTCCCCGACCTTCGGGCGGCCCTGACACGGTTGGCAGCGCTGACCGCCCCGGGCGGGGTCCTGGCGATCATTGGTGTGGCACGCGCAACGAGGCTCTGGGATCGGTTGATCCACGTCCCGGGTTTGTTCCAGCACTGGTGGTTCTCGGTGCGGTACGGCTTCTGGGAGCACACGGCCCCGACGGTGTGGCCACCGCCCCACGACTACACCACGGTCCGGCGAGTGGCCGCCGAGCTCCTGCCCGGGATGGTGTGGCGGCGCCTCCCGTTGTGGCGCTACTCCCTGATCTGGCACCGCCCCGTCATGATGTGAGATCAATACCGAAACCGGTGAACTCTGCCTTTCCCCGTTCCGTCAGACGGACCGCTCGGGTGGTTCCGACGCGGGTGATCCAGCCGCGCTCCAGGAACAGCCCGCACAGCCGCGTCCCGAGAGGCCCGGCCAGGTGGAGGCGGCGTTCGGTGGCGTCCATGCAGGAGTTCGCCGCCAGGGAACCCAGCCCGGTTTCCCACGCGTCGAGGAGATCGTGGCCGGGTTTCGTGGGCCGCCAGGCGGCGTCGATCAGGTCCTGTCCGCGCAGCTGGTCGGCGAACCTGACCCCGAGTCGTCCCGCGAGGTGCCGGTAGCAGGTGCGGCCCTCCCGGAACCGGACCTCGTCGGAGGATGCCCGCAGGCTCCGGGACGTGGGCAGGAGGGTGTCGGACACGACCCCGAGGTCCTCAATGACCCGCGCCACGTGTTCACCGGCGAGGGCGACGTAGCGGTGACGGCCCTGGCGTTTCTCGGCGGCAATGCCCCGGGCGACGAGAACATCGACGTGCTCGCTGGCGGTGGAGCGGGCCAGGCCCGCGTACCGGGCGAGCTCGCCGACGGTCCAGGCCCGGTCCGTCATCAGCGCGGTGCACATCGCGGCGCGCGACGGATCCCCCAACGCGGCGGCAACCAGGGAGATCTCCGGCATCCTCTCGGGAAACGAACGATCGGGCACCCCTCCATTCTCGCCGCCTCGGGTTCGGTGCGCACCGAACCATCCGGGCGTGACCATGGTCGCCGAACTCCGATGACCGGGGCTGAACGAGGAGGCCTGGATGGTGCGCGGCAACAGGTGGGCGGCAACGGCCGCGGTGCTGCTCGGTTTCTTCGTCGTCATGCTCGACGTCACCGTCGTAAACGTGGCCCTCGGTGGCATCGGCGCCGACCTGCGGATCGGGATCGGGACGCTGCAATGGGTCGTTGACGCCTACACGCTCGTGCTCGCGGCCCTGCTGCTCGCCGCCGGGGCTGCCTGCGACCGCATCGGCGCCCGGAAGGTCTATCTGATCGGCCTGCTGGGGTTCGGGGTCCTGTCGTTTGCCTGCGCGATGGCGCCGACCGGCGGGGCGCTGGTGGCGGCCCGGGCCGTGCAGGGGGTGGGTGCGGCGGCCGTCGTGCCCGGGTCGCTGACGCTACTGGGCGCCATCCACCCCGATCCTGCCGCGCGGGCGCGGGTGATCGGCCTGTGGGGTGGAGCCGGGGGAGTGGCCGCCGCAGTTGGGCCGATCCTCGGCGGGATGTTGGTGACCGCGGTCGGGTGGCGGTCGGTGTTCTGGATCAATCTTCCGGTGATCGCCGTGGCCGTCCTGCTCACCATCGGAGCGGTCGACGGGACGCGTGGGATCGCGCCCCGGAGTCTGGACCTGTTCGGCCCGGGACTCTCGGCGTTCGGGCTCGCCGCGGGAACCTGGGCGGTGATCTCGGCGGGCGAACACGGCTGGGG